>Ga0207827_100020_pt1 | contig 239847 bp, 234 predicted proteins | sample CeladaPassaB1F02_FD_187479 | JGI IMG/M metagenome (GOLD analysis project Ga0207827, IMG submission 187479) | Cellulose-adapted microbial communities from the Joint BioEnergy Institute, USA - Passage B1F02 (SPAdes) (version 2) | ecosystem: Engineered > Bioreactor > Continuous culture >...
ATAAACAAGTCGTGTGCCTATGAAATTCAGTGTTTTTTTCTAGGATCCGCATCGCGAAATCTTTGATATAACAGCATTTTGGCCATTTTCATTTGCCTAAAATGGCCTCAAAACTGTCGAACTCGGGATTTGAATAATAAAAGAAATGGGGTATAATATATTCAAACGGAAATTTGAATATGAAAGAGGGATAATGAATGAGTAAGAAAGATACATGTGAAATTTATTGTTATAACGAAGAAAAAGTCAATCGAATACATGGTGAATTGCAAAAAGAAGATATATCTAGTGTTGTCCAGTTGTTTAAAGCACTGGCAGATGAAAATAGGGCAAAAATTGTCTATTCACTTTGCCAAGATGAAGAGTTATGTGTATGTGATATTGCTAATATCATCGGGGCTTCTGTTGCAACAACTTCCCATCATTTACGCACCCTTTATAAACAAGGGATTGTAAAGTATCGAAAAGAAGGAAAGCTAGCATTTTATTCGCTGGATGATGACCATATTAAGCAGTTAATCATGATTGCGTTAGCACATGAGAAAGAGGTGAAAGTCCGTGTCTGAACAACAAGCAAAATTATCTGAGAAAGAAATGAAAACCTACCGTGTTCAAGGATTTACTTGTGCAAACTGTGCAGCAAAGTTTGAAAATAACGTAAAAGCATTGCCCGGTGTTCAGGATGCTAAAGTAAACTTTGGAGCGTCTAAAATTACCATTTGGGGTACAACAACCATCGAAGAATTAGAAAAAGCAGGGGCTTTTGAAAATTTGAAGATTCGGGAAGATAAAGAAAAAGCAGTCAAGCGTGAACCTTTTTGGAAGCAAAAAGAGAACATCAAAGTGTATATTTCCGCTGTTTTGCTTGTGATTAGTTGGTTTTTAGGGAAGCAATACGGAGAAGAGCATTTCTTTGCGACGATTGGGTATGCTGCAGCGATTTTAATTGGTGGATATTCGCTATTTATTAAAGGGTTCAAGAACCTAGTTCGATTGAATTTTGATATGAATACGCTGATGACAGTGGCGATTTTAGGAGCTGCAGCGATTGGTGAATGGGGAGAAGGTGCAACCGTTGTCATCCTTTTTGCTATTAGTGAAGCCTTAGAGCGTTATTCCATGGATAAAGCTCGTCAATCCATTGAATCGTTGATGGATATTGCTCCAAAAGAAGCATTAATTCGTCGAGGAAATGAAGAAATGATGGTCCCTGTTGACGATATTCAAGTCGGGGATATTATGATCGTAAAGCCTGGTCAGAAATTAGCGATGGATGGAATCATCATCAAGGGTACATCTACATTAAATCAGGCTGCCATTACAGGGGAAAGTGTTCCCGTAGCGAAAACAGTTGGTGATGAAGTTTTTGCAGGAACATTGAATGAAGAAGGTTTATTGGAAGTAAAAGTGACAAAACGAGTGGAAGATACAACCCTTTCGAAAATCATCCATTTAGTGGAAGAAGCTCAAGCAGAACGAGCGCCTTCTCAAGCATTTGTGGATCGTTTTGCCAAATACTATACACCAGCCATTATCATTTTTGCTCTTTTACTAGCCGTTATTCCGCCATTATTTATGGGTGCTGATTGGAGCGAATGGATTTATCGGGGTCTAGCTGTATTAGTAGTTGGTTGTCCGTGTGCGCTGGTCATTTCCACTCCTGTTGCGATTGTAACCGCCATTGGAAATGCAGCGAAAAACGGGGTGTTAATTAAAGGTGGCATCTATTTAGAAGAAGCAGGATCTCTAAAAGTCATCGCTTTTGATAAAACAGGAACATTAACAAAAGGTGTTCCTTCCGTCACCGATGTAGTCACTTATAATGGCGATGAAAATGAACTAATGACCATTACAGCAGCCATTGAAAAAGGCTCACAACATCCACTTGCTTCCGCCATTATAAGAAAAGCAGAAGAAGATGGATTGAATTTTAATGATTTATCTGTTGAAGAATTCCAATCCATTACAGGTAAAGGTGTCAAAGCAAGAGTAAACAACGAAATGTATTATGTCGGAAGTCCAGGTCTTTTTGAAGAACTTCTTCCAAATGGCATCCAATCAGAAATAAAAGAACAAATTACAACCCTTCAAACACAAGGGAAAACGGTCATGGCGTTAGGAACGGAAAAAGAAATTCTGGCGTTAATTGCCGTGGCAGACGAAATAAGAGAATCATCCAAAGAGGTTATTCGAAAACTTCATCAAGTCGGTATTGAAAAAACGGTAATGTTGACAGGGGATAACCAAAGAACAGCCGAAGCCATCGGAAAACAAGTCGGGGTTTCCGATATTAAAGCCGATTTACTTCCAGAAGATAAACTGAATTTCATCAAAGAGCTTCGTGACAAGCATCAAAGCGTGGCGATGGTTGGAGATGGTGTGAACGATGCACCAGCTCTTGCAGCTTCAACCGTTGGTGTGGCGATGGGCGGTGCTGGAACCGATACAGCCCTAGAAACAGCCGATATTGTCTTAATGTCTGATGATTTAAGCAAATTGCCATATACGATTAAATTGAGCCGCAAAGCTTTAGCGATTATTAAGCAAAACATTACTTTCTCTTTAGGGATTAAGGCATTGGCATTACTGTTAATTGTGCCTGGTTGGTTAACGCTATGGTTAGCGATATTTGCCGATATGGGGGCAACATTAATCGTAACATTAAACAGCATGCGATTGCTAAAAGTTAAAGAATAAACTTTGTGTTCAAAAAATGTAAGGGATGCCATTTGGTTATCCTTTTTTCATGATAAAGATATTTCTTTAATCAACTCCCATGGAAGAACGAATGAACTTCCATCATCTGTGATGTCGCGAAGCGATGCATGGGTGGCTAACGGGAGTCAATAGTAACATAATAAGATAAGAATTTTTGTTATTTTGACAATAAAAATGACAATGACAAAAAGCTCGGCTATTTGCCGAGCTTTCCAGTCTGAGATAATCTTATTATCATCTTTTACTTTCATAAAAATAATATAATTGTTATATTTATGGTAAAATTGGAATATCAAGTGTACATTGACAGAATTCTATATGGTTTATGTATATTGGACATAAACTTAATATTGTTTTTATATTAAAGGTCAGAATATGGGCATGATGAAATAATCAATGATGGCGGCGGTTAAACGTTTATCTTCGAATACCGTATTCCACTGTCCAAATTCCGAGTTTGACGTTACTAAGCTGAGTTTTTCATATGTACAAGCTGGTTGATTGATAGCGCTTAACAATAGGTGTGTATCATAATGAAAAGAGAAAGAATTGAGGTGATATGAGGATGGCATCTTTAAGCATGTTTGGTTTTGTTGCGTTATGGAGTCCTTATTTCCTTGCATTTCTATTGTTGATTACGTGTCTGTATTTTATGATTGTTGGGCCTTGGAGAACTCGTTTTACAAAGGAAGGACCGCCAACGCGTAAGCAGAAAGCATATTTTGTCACCGGTATTGTATTTCTTTATATTTCTCTCGGTTCGCCGGTTGATTTGCTTGGTCGTTTGATTTTTAGCGCACATATGATACAAATGGCAATATTAAGTTTCATGGCTCCACCATTACTTATTTTAGGAATACCAAATTGGTTGTTTGAGAGGCTTTTCGAAATTCGGCCATTAAAGGCGGCAGTAACGCTTTTGACAAAGCCGCTTTTTGCGGTTGTTTTATTTAACAGCTTGTTCTCATTTTATCACGTTCCATTTATTTTTGACTTAGCGAACAGCAATGCGCTTTATCATGCGGTAATTACCACGATGATTTTTATCGCTGCATGGATGATGTGGTGGCCTCTCCTTAATAAAATGCCGGGCTGGCAGTCCCTTAGCGGTCTTAAGAAAATAGGCTATATTTTTGCAGACGGCGCTTTATTAACTCCGGCGTGCGCCTTAATTATTTTTGCGGGGAAACCGCTATATGCAACTTATTACGATCCGCAAATGTGGTTGAAGTCGCTTGCTCTTTGCGTTCCTGCCGATACATTAGCTTCTCTTGATTTAACAGGACCAGAGATGTTCTTTTCCGTTCCGCTTCTTTACGATCAGCAGCTTGGCGGGATATTAATGAAAATTATTCAAGAAATTATTTATGGCATAATGCTCTTTTTCGCCTTTAGGGAATGGTACCGAAAAGAGAAGGAAAAAGAAAAATTGGAAACTATTGCATCTCAACAACCTTCTGAGTGGTAATGTTTTATCGAAACGTTTTAATGGTAAAATGCTGGATAATCAACACTTATAAATAAGATGACACAAAGAAGAACAGGATATGGTAATATTCATTGCCAATTTTACCGACCATTAGGACGATCTGTATTGTCATAGCGCAGCATTAGGAGAGTAAATCGATATTAGGATAACTGACAAGGCTCTTTTTTATGGCGGCTATTCTGCACTTTTACGCCGCCGACTTATGTACTTTTATGGTTCTTACGTTCCTTTGGTGAAAAGTCGATATTAATTGAGAATGATAAGCTAAAAAATTCCAATTTACACACTAATTTTCTTAATTAGTTCTTTCCTATCACCAAGATTACGTAAGAACCACTTTTATTCTGTCAGATAGCAACAATTCATTCGCCCATTCGTCATTTTGTAGTCTTTATATTTTACATACAATCAGTGATGTTTTATATATGAATATATATTTATTTAATAATATTGTATTGTGCATGGAAATTTCTTTATTGTTGGTTTTTAGCCACATTCCATAACAGAACAAAGCCATTTTATGAAGTAAAATAATATAAGACATTACTTACTTAAGGAGGTTTTCAATAGTGTTAAAAATGAAAAAGTTATTCGGGGTGGCTTTAATAAGCCTTTTTGTACTTGGAGGGTGTAGTCAGGAAAAAGAAGAAGCCCCAGAATTGATTGAAGTAAAATTTAAAACAATTCCAGAGACTATAAAAGTCAATAAAGAGGTGGAATTAGTCGCCACTGTTACTCAAGGAACAGAAAAAGTAGAAGATGCTGATGAAGTCACATTTGAAATTTGGAAGGAAGGACAAACGAAAGACCAACATAAAAAAATTGAAGCGAAACACGCTAAAAATGGTGAATACAAGGCTACTTATGTCTTTAAAGAAACAGGGAAGTACTATGTCATTTCACACACAACGGCTAGAGGAATGCATAATATGCCTAAAAACGAAGTAATTGTAAAGTGAAAAAACTCACTAAAGAAACTTCAGCTTATCAATTTATGGACAAGCTAAAGTTCCTCGCGGGCGGTGGCGATTGTCCATGCTATACGCAAGCATGACTGAAACGGCTGAAACAGGTGCTTATAGAAGCGACGGGATATTCGCATATCGATATTGTCGAGATGACGCCGATTATTTCGATTTATATCAGATCCGGAGTACTCAGGATCATGTATGATACGAACGAAGAGAGAGGATAGGTGAAGGTAAAGATGAAACGAATGTTGCTTCTTCTTTCCATCGTATTGCTAGCTGCGTGCGGAAAAACGATTCCGGACGCCAAAAATTGGCCGGTAGATGATTTTACATTTACGGACCAAAATGGTCAGTCATTTGGCTTGTCAGATTTAAAAGGAAAAGTATGGGTCGCTGATTTTATTTTTACCAACTGTGAAACCGTCTGTCCGCCAATGACAGCGAATATGGCCAAGTTGCAGGATATGGTGAAAGAGGAAGGACTTGATGTCGAATTTGTATCCTTTAGTGTTGATCCAGAAGTAGATACACCGGAAAAGTTAAAAGAATATGCGAAAAAATTTAATGCCGATTTGTCAAATTGGCACTTCCTTACTGGTTACAGTCAGGAAGAAATCGAAACATTTGCTCGAAAAAACTTTAAAGCTATTGTACAAAAGCCAAAACAAGGCGATCAAGTCATTCACGGTACCGATTTTTACCTTGTTGATCAGCAAGGGAAAATCGTGAAATATTACAGTGGTATAAGTAATGTTCCTTATGAAGAGATTATTAAACATATTAAGGCTTTACAGTAAAAAGAGAGGGCTGACTCAAAAGGCCGCTAAAAGCGGCCTTTCAGTCAGCCTTTTTTGTATAAAAAAGGCTTTCGACCATAAAATGTACTCAATTTTATGACTAAGATATGCTTCCTGTTTCTAACCGAACGCGCAATGCAAATCGTTGGATGTTTCGATATCCAATGCCCGTTGTTTGATCAGTTTTAATTTATTATTTGTCCCTTCCATGATGCTGTTCGAATAAGAGAAAAGGGTACGCAAAAGTAATGCTTCTCGTCGAGTGACAAGCGTTTTGGCAATACTTTTTACTGCAGCACAATCGTTAAAGAGATAATGATCGAACCATTGCTTAAGGCGAATGTCTGTTCGTTTCTTCGTTTCACTTTTGAGTACGTAACGAAGATGTTGAAGCGATTGGTACAAGTGATGTAATGGAGCGTCTTCTTGACACCACTCTCGTATTTTTTTGTCGTTCTTCTTCCGTAAGATGTTCCGTACGTTGACTAAGCAACCGAGTGACATGTCAAACGATTCCGTGCTTCGTTCTACCTTTAGAGAAATTAGCAACTATATTGAAATTAATGCCCGAGGTAATCACAACCTCGGGCAAATTCTTTATGTTAACCAATTATTTTATACTCACCATTAGACCAAAATAAGTACAAACTATAAATAACAATCCAAAAACTACTGCAAAATATGGCTTCATCTTTTTGTAAAAGCTTAAAAAGATCATCATTAAAAACATAAAACCAAAGAGTATTAAGAAGAATCCTTCAATAGAAAACATTGGTTTTAGATTAACGGGAGTTATAATCGTTTTGCCGATTAAGTATTCAAGCCACTTGGATGCTCCCTCAGATTTGACCATAAAATCTATGTCATCGTGAGGGGGGGATGAGGTACCAAGTATACTTGTGAAAAAGAATATGACAGTAATAATGATGGTTTCAGCTTTCAACCAAGCTCGAATATTAAGATTAGGCTGCGCTGACAATTTCCTTAAAAGAATCCCGTTTATTAGAGCAAATGCAAGTAAAGGTATGATACTGATATGCTTTAATAATAACATTTGACCATAAGGCAAAACCCAAGAATTAATATAATCGCTTATATCTACTACAACGAGCATCATGGAAAAACCGCTTGTTAATATGATTACCATACAACCAATAGCAAATGGTGTAAACCATTTTAGAAAGCTCGTCCAGTTACTTAAGTTTTTCGCAAACCATGCGACATGAATGAGAATTCCAGTCCATAATGCTACTGCTAAAAAGTGAATGCTGTGAGAAAACAGCCCAGTCCAAAATGATAATGAAGCGACATGGCTAGCGTAACCAACTGCTAAAATCATCAATAACAACCAAAAGGCTTGTAAATATTTCGAACCTTCCACCCGAGTTCGACAGTGACTAGGCAAACAAAATGCCTCTCGCCCCTTGATGCAAAAGGGACGAGAGACATTTGGGCACACTTCGGGCGTGTATCTAGGCGCGGGGATGGATGCCTAGGATCTTCGGAGGAGGCTCCAGCCCTAGAGCCGTAAAGAGTTGCGCTTGTTTGGCCGTCAGCTCGGTTCGTTGATAAAGGTCGCCGTTTTTGGAAGAAAAATGTCCAAGCATAAGACGCTCACATTCATCCCTTACTTTCGGCCACGATTCATGAGTCCGGATCTCCACGATCCGAACTAACAAGAGGGCTAGCCAACTGAGCAGCACATGCGCCCGGATGCGGTCTTCCAAGCGATGATACATGGGACGCAGCTCAAGTGTCGATTTCAACGTCCGAAAGGCCTGCTCGATATCCACCAGCTGCTTATACCCAGTGGCGACATCTTCGGCAGACAAGGTGTCATCAGAGGTTCGGATGAGATATTTGCCGTCGTACTTTTCCGCGTCACGAACCGCCTGCTTGTCGATGCGAAGGGTTCCATCCTTCAATTGACGCAAGTATTTTCCGTAGGACGGATGGGAACGCAGCCGGCAGGTGGCCTTATGATGAGTTTCATTAGGGAGTTGGCGAAGCCCCTCCAACTCCTCTTTCAGCGATTCGAGCAGCGTTTCCCGTTCTTTGCGTTGGCGTTCGGCTTCGCTGGGATTGTACACGAGAACATAGCGTTGACGGGCTTCTCCGTCACCCACGATGATTTCTTTGATATGCAAGTTTTCGCGAACTTGTTGGTAGCGCCCGCGGCGGCTCAATGCCTCTTCGACGGCGGCTTTGCCGGACCGCATTTTTTCGCCGACAATGTAGTGTCCGCCGGCCTGTTGCAAGATTCGCAAATTCTCTTCAGAGGAAAAGCCGCGGTCCATGACGCTGATCACACGTCCAAGCTTCCAGCCAATCAAGTCTTGTTTCACCTGTTTGATGACCGTCATGTCCATGGTATTGCCAGGCCATACCCAAGCGCGAATGGGGACTCCTTCCCGGGTGACGGCCAGTCCAATGACGATTTGGACCAAGTCTGGGCGTTTGTCTTTCGAGAATCCTTGTTTTCGAAGTGATTCTCCTTCCGGTGTTTCAGAGGGATCCACTTCGAAGTACGACGAAGTCGTATCGAAGTAAATCAAGTCGACTTCCAAATTCAATAAATCGGCCACGGCATGGAACACTTGGCGCTCCAATTCCGGCTGTACGGCCAGCAGCTCATCCATCGCCCGGTATAACTGGTGGCTGGCGGCTTGAGGAAGGTGAGGGATATACACGTCTTTCTCCACCCACTCCTCCATCGCCAACTTGCTTGACGGATGAAGGGCGCGATTCGCCACCATGGCAAAAATGAGCCGTTCCAACGGAATTTGATGATGTCGGGAGGCAAACAAGGAGTGGAGAATCTCTCCCAACCCCAGTTGTCTCCAGAGCTGATCCAAGAGCCAGACGCCGCCGAGGTGTTTGCATGACTGGAATTGAAAGTCATCGGAGGCTTCTTCTGTCAACCTTTCGACTTCCCAAGCCTGCTCAGGAGAAAGGAATCGCGAAATGCTTTTGGCCAGACGCTCCAAGACGGCGCGATCCACTTCATCTTCGCGCCCGAATGAATAAATCACCTTCGCTTTCGCATATTTGGCCTTTGGATCCCATTCATTGTGAGCAAGCTGGAGATAAGCAACGGTCGTTCCGTCTTTGTTTTTGCGTGTGACTCGTCGTATGTACATGCCTATATTATAACGTATAAACTTTATATTTAAAAGAAAAAATTAATAAATCGTGTGCCTATGAAATTCGGCATTTTTTCCTAGGATCCACATTACGAAACCCTTGATATAACAGCATTTTGGTCATTTCCATTTGCCTAAAATGACCTCAAAACTGTCGAACTCGGGATCAACTTTCATCAGTCTTAATGTTAAAATTTCGGCAATGCCTCTACAGCATCCGCCAAATCACTATAGCTTTCTTTTAAATATCGTGATGTTGTAGCGATATTGCTATGACCAGCAAGCCTTCGTACCTTCTCGATGTCATTGTTCGTCGCTTTTAACATCCATTTACAAAGCGTATACCGGAACATATGGGACGTCAGTTTTTTATTCGGAAGGCTGTAACTCTCGATCATTCGCTGAATGTCCCGAACCGAAAATTCCGGTGATCGCTGACTGTAAAAGACGTATGGCGATTGAGCGATATGCGGCTTCTTTTTCGCCATTCCTGCGCGAAACTCGAACCAATCCCCCAATTCCGCCAGCAAGATATTCGAGATCGACACCGTTCGGACTTTCATCCCCTTTCCCACGATCCGAATGTGTTTTAACTCCAAATCTAAGTCTGTTAATTTAAGATTCGACAGTTCTTCCACACGCTTTGAATAACCCTCTTCCTTGAATAATTCTTTAAGAACAGGAAAAAAGATGTTACAATTAAGTTAATATTATACGATTAGAATGAAAGATTGAAAAAGCCGATCTAGGATGGCTCTAAATTCTAATGAAACTAGTGATGAAAATGATATTAAACTTTTTCTTCTACTTGATTAATAAAAATATGCTTTGTTAAAAACACAGATATTTTAAGTTGCTTACATTATTCTGATAATACTTGGAGGTAAATGAGGTAAATAATATGATTAATTGGAAAGAGGTAAAACCTTCAAATTTTGAAAAGTTTATATTCTACGTTTTAGGTAAAATGGGATTTCATGACAGAAGATGGTATGGAAAAGGAGGGGGAGATGGTGGTAGAGACATTGTTGCATATACTACTGAAGAACTCCCCTTCAACTTAGAATATCAAAGAAAGTGGATTTTTCAGTGCAAAAAATGGGGGAAAATGCCATCTAACAACACAATAATTAATGAGATTCAAACTGCTCGTCAACACAAACCTGATTTTTGGGTTTTAGTAATTACAGTTGATCCTACACCTAATCAAATTGACTGGTTTAATAGGTTGAACACAAATGGTGACTTTCCATTTAAGATTAAGTTTATTCCATTAGCAGTTATAGAAGAAATAATATATACATATCCCGAGTCGAAAAATATATTATATTATGGAGATATTAATGAAGGGAGTTTGGTGTAGTGTATAAGTTAAAATACGATGAGATCGAAAATAAATTAATTCAAATTGATCCCCATGGTAAAGAAACGGTAATTGCTAGTGAATTTCCCTCTAAGCCAGTATTTTCTCCTAATAATCAAATGGCTATCTATATAAATCCTTTAGAATGGGAATGCCTTGGTAGTTTATATTTATACAATTTGCAAAATGGATACATTGAAGAAATTATCTCACCAGACGAAGACCAAAATATACCCAAATATGCGATATGGATAGATAATAATAACATCGCTGTAATTATTGGTTATGGTTTTGGTACTGTCCATGTAGGTGGAAATGTTTTTATTTATCATATTCCAAGTGCGAAACTAAAAAAAATTACTTCATACCCTCCTGAAATTCAAATCACAAAATTAACAATTAAAGGTGAGATAATGAGCCTAAATGGTATTAAGTATATTGATGAAGCTCTAAATGAGTTCAGGGAATATTATGATGAAATACCACTTAGCCAGCTGTTTTAGGCTTTCAAATTCTATAGTAAGGTAAATTATTGAAAAGGATAGATTCGTTCACAGTATCTATCCTTTTAAATTTTCATTTTAACGATTAATAATAGCATTCTACTCATACCCATCAACCGGAGTTCGACAGTTTTGAGGCCGTTTTAGGCAAATGAAAATGGCCAAAATGCTGTTATATCAAGGATTTTGCGATGTGGATCCTCGAAAAAACGCCGAATTTCATAGGCATACGACTGGTTTGTTTTAACTTTTAAAACAGCTGAATTTCGTTATGGGCATGTACATACGAAGAGTGATACGCAAAAACAAAGAGGGAACGACCGTGGCGTATCTCCAGTTGGCTCACAACGAATAGGATCCAAAGGCCAACTATGTGAAAGCGAAAGTGATTTATTCGTTTGGGCGCGAAGATGAGGTGAATCACGAAGAGGTAAGAGATGTTTTTGGCAAGTAGAAAATGTATGAAATGGCAATTAAAAATGCATACATACACTTGCCAAATTCCATGGTTAACGTTGAGAGATTGAGTCTTTGTATCGGTGACTTTCACCATTGAAGATGATTAAATGAGAATGATGAATCAGCCGATCAATGACGGCCTCTGTTAAAATGGGATCGCCAAAGACATTATTCCATTGGCTAAAAGGTAAATTGGTTGTCACAATGATGCTTTTGGTTTCATAACACATGGAAATAACTTGAAATAATAACTCTGCCCCCTGTTTATGCAATGGAATATAGCCCAATTCATCAAGAATCAAGAGATCCAACTTTTCGATTTGATTGAGAAATTTACCAAGGTCACCTTTTTCATTGGCCTCCAATAAAGCATTGACAATGGAGGCGGCCGTATAGAACTTCACTCTTTTTCCTTGTTTTTTCATCAAATTGAGGGCGATGAGAGTGGAAAGGAATGTTTTACCGGTTCCCACTCCGCCATAGAAGATAAGGTTTTCCTGATTTTTCGTAAACTCACCTTCTAAAATATAATCTTTTGTGATGCCTGGGGCTAGTTGAATCTCCCGCCAATCATAAGGTTTATTTGGAATTTTCGGCAATGTCGCCTGTTTTAGTAGTAAATTTATCCTTCTCTCATCTCGATGCTGCACTTCTCGTTCAAACAGCTTCAGTAAAAATTCCTCATTTGTTTCCGCATGGATGGTATGGTAATTGGCTGGAATCCAGCTTAATTTTAGTCTTTTGGCATATTCCTTAATCATTTGTTCCATGATGCCACATCTCCTTGGGATTCGAATAGGCGGTCATAATGCCTTACTCCTCGGATGGCTTCCGGCATATCTGGAACGTGTTTTTTCGGTTGAATTGGCTCTCGTATACCTCTTCCATTGATTAATTGATAAAATACCTGTTTAATCGATTCTACTTTCGGATGACCATACTGGGAGGCAATCCTCAAAGCCTGTGTCGAAACTTCGAAATCATGTTCTTTTAGTAAAACAGCTAGTAGTTGTAATGCTTCCTTCTTTTCTTGAACGGTACAATTGGAAAAATAATTTTTCCATTCTTCCGGCATCTTTTCATAGAAATCCGTATATTTTAATGCATTTGGCCTTTTGGCCATTAACGTAAGATATGGTTGCCATTTCATTGATTTTTGTTTTGTGCCATATAAACGCTCGTGCTTGATAATCAGCTCATGCTCTTCTGTTAAAATGGCAATCTCATGATAAGAGATCTTTGCCAAAACCTTTTGTTTGGCAAAACGGGGAGACGTGGAATATAAATTGTTTTCTAAATGGATGAAACCGTACTTATCAGCCGTGACCTGCTCATATCGGACACATTCAAATTCTTTGGCTGGCAATTGAAGAAATAACGCTTGTTCTTCTTCAAATAATTCAGCGATGAGTCGCTCCTTCTCATAATGCGGACGATTCCAGTCCTTCTCACATTTCTCCCATAAAGATTCATTAAAACTTTCTAGTTGATAGATTGTTTGTTCAGGTAAAAAGAAATTGTTTCGAATATATTTCACCTTTGATTCGACATTCCCTTTTTCATTTCCGCTGGCTGGGTTGCAGAACTCGCATTCAAAGCCATAATGTAAAACGAATCGTTGAAATGTCTCTGTCAATTCTCTTTCTCCGTTTGGCAAGATCGTTTTTACTGCAGGGGAGAGATTATCAAAACGAATGACCCTTGGAACCCTTCCCATATAGTGAAAGATTCGTTTTAATCCTTCCAAGAAACATTCTTGATTTTGAGCTGGCATGACTTGCACATAGGCCGCATTACTGTAAGGGAATGAAACGACCAGGTAAGGAAAATCGACGTATTTCCCCTGATAGAGAAAAGGAGCTTCTCCAAAATCAACTTGAGCCGTTGCAGGTTTCGATTCTAAAGGTAACGCAGCTGGTTCACTTTGTTCGAGCAGTTCTTGTTTTCTTTTTGATACATAGAGCCGAACAGAACGATCTGAACCTGTAAATCCATATTCTTCTTTTAAGATTTCATACATTCGTTTCGCAGTTCTTCGATATTTTTTCTTCTTTGTCAAGTCCTCTTTAATCCATTGATCCAATATCGGTTTCACTGGATCCATCACTTTCGCTTTTCTCGTTTGTTTAACTTTTGAGGGATTGAAGTCTTCCATTTCCGCATACTTCTTCACTGTTCTTGGATCACGATTCATTCTTTTGGCAATATCGGAATAGGAACATCCTTTTTGGTTTGCTTCATATCTGATATAATGAATTTCAGCCACTGCTAACATCTCCTTGAATACCTCCCGTTGAACTGTTTTGTCCAACTAGGAGGGTAGTGTATTTGGGGAATGTTGGCAAGTGGTTTTTTGTTTTATAGGACCTGCATAAATTAATTGCCAAACGTTACATTTTTAGTTTGCCATAAACAGTAAGAGAGGAATTACATTTCTCCTTAAAAATAACTGAACAAGGTTCGTTTATCGTAGAAGAGCATTCAGGTATATTCTTTCCAATTGATGTTTAATTTCTGGTTGGGAGGATTATCTAAGTTTTGTAATAGGATTTCCCAAAAGCGATCGCTTTTGGGTCCCCCTGTTTATTGCAAAATTAAAGTGCAGAGATGTGCAAAATTTTTATGCAAATGGTTATGCAGAGGGGCTTTACATGGAGGGGTAGCCATGATAACCTGTTTGGGTTTGCCAAATCTGTTACAGCTGGCCGCTTGGCAAAAGAATCATGGCTGCAGAGGCTCCATGTCAAGCCCTCAATAGCGAGAATTCAGATTGAATTTTTATGCAATATAAACGAATTTATATACTGCAATACTCTGCACTTTTTCCTTGCAAAAAACATCCCCCTCTATTACATTTATCATGGCTCAAATTATGGTTCATAATTCCTGTTTTTTGAGGAATCGTAACCAAACATAAAAAGAATTAAAAATACCCTTTATAAAAATTCGTCGATATGCTATATTTACAACGTAAGGATCATCAGTTATACCTTGTTTTAGCGTCACAATACAATGAACAATCTTTTGCATAAGGAAATTTTTTTGTACCAATCCAATCTAATAAAGGAATCGAAAATTCCTTTTGAAAAAATTAAGGAGGAAATGTGATGAACAACGAAAAAGCATTACCGTTTATTTATGAATTGACAAATCAATTCGACAAGAAGGAAATGGAAAAAGGATTAGTAATAGAATTATTAAAGCTACATACTTTGTTTTTTGCCATGGAGAATGAAAAATATGGTGAGAAGCTCACAAACATCATAACAAGGGAAGAACTTAAAAATCGCCGCGGAAATGTAAAAGAGACCATCCAATCTTTATACCGTACGCTTGAAAGCATAGAGCCTTCACTCTCTGGCGTGTTTCTTAACGATACATTCAAGAACATCGAGGAAACCACTCTTTATAAATTGGTGGTTCTTCTTGAACGATATGGGTTAACGTCAAAGGAGTATCAAAATAGCGGAGCTGTGGCAGCTTTCTTTGAAACACTAGTGAAAGAGCTGTTTACACCGTTGAGTGGTTATGTCTTTACCCCCGATGGTCTGTCACAACTAATGACCTTGACACTAAAGCCAACTAAGGGGTCGGTGTATGACGGAACTGCTGGAATTGCAAATATACTGGTCAGTGCCTACCGGTACGCTCAAAGTCAAGGAAAAGACATTAGCGTTTACGGACAGGAGATTGATGAGGAGTTATATGTGATTGGCAAGCTAAATTTGTTTATCAATCATATCCTGCCGGAACAGGGAGATATAAAATTAGGGGATACGATTCGTGACCCGAAATGGCTCGAAAATGGGCGTCTGATGCAATTTGACTATATTATGATGAATTTCCCATTCGGTTTAAGAGATTGGGGATATGAGTTTGCCATCAATGACCCTTATCATCGATTTGAATTATATGATCTTCCATCTAAATCACAAGGAGATTATTCCTTTATATTACATGCATTGGCGTCTTTAAATCAGGAAGGGAAAGCGGCATTAATCGTTCCTTTTGGAACACTGGTTAGAGGTGCGGCAGAAAGAAAAATTCGCTCCATCTTATTAAAAGACGATGTAATCGAAAGCATTGTTTCCCTTCCAAACAATTTATTTAGCGGAACGGGTATTCAGGTGGCGCTTCTTCTATTGAATAAACATAAACCAAGCCACAAAAAAGGCAAAGTGCAATTCATTAATGCCGGAGGGGATTATGAGCGGACAAGAACACAGAAATATTTGACTTCCAAACATGTCCAGAAAATCATTGAAACGCTCGAGGAATATGAAAACAAAGAAAAATACTCACGCATTGTTACTATAGATGAAATTGCCGAAAATAATTGGGACTTAAACCCATCCTTATACTTCATTCATGTGGAACTGGACACAGAATTCGGCAAGATCGTCTTTAATAAGAAAAAATACGAAAGCGAAGCGGAAAACCTTGTGCAGATCGGGGACATTGCGGAGGTCATCCGCGGCGTGAATCTTCCATCCCGCAGACAAATCGAAAATACAGACGGGGAGTTATTCCCTGTTATTCAAATACGAGATATCGAAAATGGAGAAATACGCTTTGAAACCATCGATGAATTTCCGATTCAAACAAGAGATGTACAGCGTGTTACCGCACAGCCGGGGGACATTTTAGTGTCAAGCAGGGGAACCCAACAGAAAATTGCCATTGTTCCGGAATACGATGGAACGATTTTAGTATCGAATATGTTTATTATCATTCGCCTTCATTCTACAAAAGAAGTCGATCCTGTCTACGTCAAACGTTTCTTAGAAAGTCCGATTGGCCAATACTTTTTTGAAGCTCATCAAAGCGGATCTATTGCAACAGTTTTAACTCCAAATGATATTCGCTCCATTGAGCTGCCTTTGCTTCCTATTGAGCAGCAACAGGAGATGATTAGACAATTGGAAGAGGCAGATGAATTAATTCGCAAAGCTTATGAAGAGAGAAAGAAAAAATACTTTGATGCTTATCAAAAATTTGGCATCGGAGCTTTTATCCGACCAATGACAAAGTAGGGGGAATGAGTGTTGAAAAAGAAACTTCTTCTTGAATTAAGAAATAGTTTAAGAAGACGAGGATTTTGGGTGAACGTAGTAGATGAGGAATTAGTTTTGGATCTATGGTATTCAAAATCTAACTTCATCGAAATGGTCAGTTTATTAGCAGTATTACAAATAGGCATCAACATTGGCGAACAAGGGATTCGGCTAAAGCCGAATACCCTTGTTTCGGATGAACTGTTCCAGCAAATAGAGTTTTTTCATCGACAAGGATGGAACTGGTTTTCTGTTTTAAGACCACAAGAAGTCCCAGCTGCATGGAACCATAATCCGGACAATGACCTCTCTATATTGGATTTAGACAGCGGGATTGCTAGCCTAGTATTTGCATTAAATAAAGTCGGGTTATATACTTCTATGAGTTGTGACGGCCATGGGCAAAGAGAGCCAAACATCTGGCTACGCAGACAGGATTATGCCGAAACAATCCGGAACATACTTATGGAAGCTAATCAACAAGTCAGTTTTGCGTATGATTGGGAAATAAAGAAAGGATATAGAAATATTGTTCTAACTGCAAAGAGGCGTTTATCCAAAGATAAATGGGATGTGGAGAAAATACAGGATGATGCATTAGCTTTATCAGAATACATTTATAAAAACTATTCTGCATCTGCTGGTAAGAAGTTGAGTCGTTATAATAGAGTTTCTAAGGAATAGGGAACGCTGTATAATTAAAGTTGGAACACTTTGGAGCATCCTAATGATTTCAAGTCTTTACTTTTGTTTTTCAACAAATCTAGTATGAAAAAGATAAAGAAACAGGAGGCAGAGTATGACTGTAAAAGCAGACATCGATTTTCAGAAGGATTTATTTGAGGCAGCCAATAAAATGCGCGGGAGTGTGGCTCCTGCTGATTATAAACACTATGTTCTTCCGTTAATCTTTTTGCGCTACCTTTCTAACAAGTACGAAAAGCGCCGAAAAGAATTAGAGCAAATCGTAAAAGATCCAAGCAGCGATTGGTATACGGAAGACGATGAAATGCGGCAAGTCATTATCACCGATCCGGACCAATATAAAGCGGAAAATGTCTTTGTAGTGCCTGAAGAAGCAAGTTGGTCTTATATTATGAAAAACGCCAAGCAGCCGAATATTAAAGAGATTCTTGATAACGCAATGAAGCGTCTTGAAGAGGAAAACCCAGAACTGGAAGGCATATTGCCGCGAATTTACCAAGGTTCGAACTTGCCGCCTGAAAACGTGGCGGGATTAATCGAAATTTTTTCCCGTGATGTATTTAGTGCCAATACGGATGACAGTGTAGATATATTGGGCCGTACATATGAGTATTTTATTAGTTCTTTTGCCGCTTCCGAAGGCAACAGAGGCGGAGAATTCTTTACACCATCCAGTATTGTTAAACTGCTTGTTGCCATGCTGGAGCCGAAAAGCGGGATTGTGTTTGATCCAGCGTGCGGCAGCGGCGGGATGTTTATACAAAGTGAAGAATATGCGCCAAACAAACACGCTCTTTCGTTTTACGGGCAAGAAAATGTAGTAACGACCGTACGTCTTGGAAAAATGAACGTTTTGTTGCATGGCATCAATGCAGAAATTCGCTTAGGAGACTCGCTATTAAACGATCAGTTCCCTGATTTAAAGGCCGATTACGTGATTGCCAATCCGCCGTTTAACCAAAAAGACTGGGGAGCAGACCGTTTATCAAAAAATGACCCGCGCTTAATCGGACCAGTTACAAACAGCAATGCGAACTATATGTGGATGCAGCATTTCTTATATCATTTAAACGATACAGGTACAGCAGGATTTGTCATGGCAAACGGAGCAATGACAACGAATGTCAAAGAGGAAAAAGAGGTCCGTCAAAAATTAGTGGATGAAGGATATATTGACTGCATTGTTCAATTGCCTGAGAAACTGTTCTTTACCACAGGCATTCCATGCTGCCTATTCTTTTTAAGCAAAAACCGTGACGGCAAAAACGGCTACCGGGCAAGAAAAAATGAAATTTTGTTTATCGATGCCCGCAAAATGGGGACCCTCGTCAGCCGCAAGCAAAAAGCGCTGTCTAAAGAGGAAATTGATAAAATCGCAGCCGTTTATCGTGCCTACAAATACGAAGGGGCAGAAGGATACGAAGATGTTGTTGGGTTCTGTAAAGTTGCAACAATTGAAGAAGTACAAGCAAATGACTACAAATTAACGCCGGGCATTTATGTTGGGACGGAAGTATCCAATGAAGACGATGTGCCGTTTGAAGAGAAAATGGCTGAATTAACTCAGCGGCTTTTAGAACAGTTTGAAGAGTCTAATCGCCTTCAAGAGAAGATTAAGAAAGACTTGGAGGGATTAGTATGAGTCAGTGGAAAGATGTGAAACTCGGAGATGTTTTAACCTTTGCAAACGGAAAAAAGATAGAGGAATGCGATAGAAGTTTATCAGGGAAAAACAAAATTTATGGTTCTAATGGGGTTATTGGTTACACTGACAAATACTTAGTTGATGGGGAAACAATAATTATAGGTCGTGTAGGAGCATTTTGCGGATCTTTAGAATATTCAAATCAACCTGTGTGGGTTACTGATAATGCTATTTATGCTAAAGCGAAAGAGGGGTATGATTCAAAGTTTATTTTTCTGTTACTTAGCACTTTAAATTTGAGACAGTTTGCAGGAGGAAGTGCGCAACCCCTATTAAACCAAACTATTTTAAAAAATATAAGCGTTAAAATACCACAGTTACAAGTTCAGGAAGAGATATCTTCTGTGATTTTTAGTTTAACAGACAAAATCCAACTTAACTTACAAATGAACCAAACCCTCGAAGAAATGGCAATGACGCTTTACAAGCATTGGTTTGTTGATTTTGGACCATTTCAAGATGGGGAGTTTGTGGAGTCGGAATTAGGGATGATTCCAAAGGGATGGGAAGTGTCAAACGTCGGCTCTGTAACAAATATTTTTGATTCTTTGAGGGTTCCATTGTCTAACAAGGAAAGAGAGAAAAGAAAGGGTATATACCCATATTATGGTGCGACATCGTTGATGGATTATGTAGACGATTATATTTTTGATGGTACCTATCTTCTAGTTGGCGAAGATGGTTCAGTAATGAAAGAAGATGGAACACCTTATACACAGTATGTAAGTGGTAAATTTTGGGTTAATAATCATGCTCATGTTCTTCAAGGTACAAATGGCGTTTCAACAGAGTGGTTGAAGGTGTTTTTTGATAATTGTAACGTCGCTCCCTATGTGACAGGAGCAGTACAGCCTAAAATCAATCAAAAAAACTTGAAATCAATACCATTTCTTTTACCTCCGCAAAATGTTAGACAAGAATTTAATAAAAATATTAAAAATCTATATGAGAAGATATTAATTAATAATAAAGAGAATGTTCAATTAGAAACTATAAGAAATTATCTTCTCCCTCGCCTTTTATCCGGTGAAATTGATGTATCTAAAGCAGAAAAACAAGTAGAAGAAGTACTTTAAATTGGATATAGATTCGACTAGGAGGTGCAAGCAGCATGGCAACGAGACCTCTAGGTGAAACGGAATTTGAAGAAACAACGATTGAACGTTTAAAGCGGTTAGGTTATGACTATCTTCACGCACAGGAATTGTTTCAGTGTGGAGAGCGTGATAGTCTTCACGAGGTAGTTCTTTACGGTCGGCTGGAAGCCTTCTTAAAGAAGGCTTATCCGACCATACCGGAACAAGAAATCAAAAGGCTTGCTCAAATTTTGACGGCGCCGGATGGGGTAAAACTGATTAACCGAAATATGCATTTTCACCAAATGTTGACGAAAGGAATTGAGTTCTCCTATGAGGTAAATGATGAAACATACACACCTCATGTTTTCCCAATCGATTGGGAGCATCCAGAGAACAATGATTTTTTAGTGGTCAATCAATTGCCGATTGAAGGGCGTATGTCCCGCCGACCAGATATCGTTATATACATTAATGGTTTGCCGCTGATTGTATTTGAGTTAAAAAACCCGAACAACGAGCAGGCGACTGTTTATGATGCATATACCCAAATTCAAAACTATACGTATGATATCTCGCAATTATTTAACTACAACGCTTTTGTTGTCATTTCCGATAACGTGGAAACGAAACATGGGATGCCGTTTGCCGATTACGATTTCTTTGCCTCATGGAAATCGATTGATGGACGAAATGTCGATAACAACCGCGCCAATACGATGCGCACGCTGATTGAAGGATTATTTCCAAAAGACCGTCTATTAAACTACATTCGTAATTTTATTGTCTTTTTGGAGGAAGGAAGTAAAATTACAAAAATTGGCGCGAAATATCACCAATTTTTTGGCGTAAACTTCGCTGTCAATGAAGCGATCCGTGCAACGCGTCCGGATGGGGATCGGAAAATCGGGGTAATGTATCATACAACGGGTTCGGGTAAATCGCTAAGCATGTTATTTTTCGCAGGAATTTTATCGCGCCATCCTGAAATGGAAAACCCATCTATTGTCATTCAAGTGGATCGCAATGACTTAGACGAACAGTTGCATGATACGTTTGTGCAAGGAAAATCATACATCGGCCATGTGCATCACGCGGAGAATACCGAACAGTTGCGGACATTACTGAGAGGGGAAGCGGGACAAATTATTTTCTCCACTATTGAAAAATTCCGTAAAAAAGAAGGAGAAACCCGACACCCTGTTTTATCGGAAAGACGAAACATTGTTGTGATTGCCGATGAAGCACACCGTACCCAAGCCGGTTTTGCGGGCGGATTTGCCGCTCAGTTGCGTTATGCTTTGCCGAACGCTTCCTATATTGGATTTACGGGAACCCCGGTCGATTTTGTTGATAACAATACAGAAGAAATTTTTGGACATATTATCCACCGCTACGATATGGCTCAGGCGGTCGAAGACAAAGCGACATTGCCCATTTACTATGAGAGCCGCCTAATTCCGCTTGATTTATCCGCTGGGGACATTGATGAAAAATACAGAAAAATTATCGAAGAAGCAGGGGGAGACGATGAAGAGTCAGAGAGCTATAAAAGAAAATGGGCCGCTCTGGAAAAAGTCGTCGGTACTCCAAAACGGCTCCGTCGTTTAGCCAAAGATATCGTATCACATTTTAACCAAGTCGCCAATCCGTTTCAAAAAGCGATGATTGTCTGCATGAGCCGACGCATTGCGGTGGATTTGTATAACTATCTAAGAGAAATTCCGGAATGCCCTCCTGTTGAAGTGATTATGACAGGGGATGTATCAAAGGATCCTAAAGAGTGGCGCGAAGTTCAGCCGGGAAGCAAATATGCGCATATTAAATCGAAAAAAGAGCAAGAAGAAGTGAAAGCCAAACTTCGTGACCCAGAAGACCCTTTGAAATTTGTCATTGTCGTCGATATGTGGCTGACAGGAATGGACGCCAAACCGCTTTCTTATCTTTATATCGATAAGCCGATGAAGGGACATAACCTGATGCAAGCCATTGCCCGTGTAAACCGCGTGTTTCCGGGAAAAGAAGGCGGTGTCGTCGTTGATTATATTGGCATCGCCACTTCCCTGAAAGAAGCAACTCATAAATATACGCAAAGCGGCGGCACGGGAAGTCCTACTTATGATATTTCCGAGGCCGTTAATATCTTCATGGATCATCTGAAGGCAGTAAGGGGATTTATTCCAAGCGAGATTGATGTGCAAAACTGGCGGGCAAAACCAAAGATAGAGCGCGAAGACTTCATTGCAGATCTTGTTAACATTCTTTTAAACTGCGATCCTGAGGAATATATCCAAGCAGCTGCCAAACTGGAAAAATCGTATCAGTTGGTGAAGCATCAGCCGGAAGTGCTTGAACTTGCAGATGAGGTCATGCTTTATTTCATGATGAAAGCACAGCTTCGCAAACATTTACGCCCGTCTACTCGGGGATCTAAGGAAAACAAAACATTAGAAGAGCGATTATCAGAACTTATTGATAACAGTCTGTTAGCAAAAGAAACCGTTGACGTTTTCCAAATAGCAGGGATTGAACGCCCTGATATCCGCATATTGGACGATGCGTTCTTGGCAGATTTAACGAAAAAAGAGCATGTAGACTTGCGCTTAAAGTTGCTGAAAAAACTTTTAGAGGACCAAATCAAAGTGACATTTAGCCAAGGAAGCCCACAGTCAAAGGCGTTAAGCGAACTTCTAGAGAAAACGTTAAGGGATTATCATAATCGTGTTATTCAGGCTGCCGATGTGGTCAGGGTTATGATTAACATGCGCAAAGAAATGGAAGAAGAAATACGCAAGCGACACGACTTAGGACTGTCAGAGGAAGAAATTGAATTTTACAAAGCGATCACTGCTATGGAGCAGGAAGCGTTCTCAAACGAGTTTCTTGCTAGTTTAATCCATAAGGTGGTCAAAGCCTTAAAGAAACAATTAGCCGTAGACTGGACAAGCCCTCACCGCCGAGATGTCTACGCCAAGGTCAAATTAGCTGTCAAGCAAGTACTCATCAGAGAAAAAATTACGGGTCAACAATTGCAATTCTTAACAAACAAATTCATGGAACAAGCCGAACAGCAATATAAAGACTGGCCGATGAATGCGTGACAACGAGAACAGGATAGCACTTTCTTTTCACGTAAATGTTTGATATGATGAATGTCAGGCATTGCTAGCATCCTTTCTATACTTCCACTGTTTTGTTCTTCACAACCTTAACAGTAGAGGGTATTTTAGGAGCTGGCAAGCCTTTTTTTATGCAATGAAGCTCTGCACTTTTTGGTTGCAGAACTCTGTACTTTCATTTTGCACTAAACAACCACTCACTTAATTAAAAAGGAAAAAAGTTCGGATGGATTTTTATTATTCACCGTGTACCACAGAGGCCGTTTATCTAGCGGATATGCTGTGCTGATGGAGTTGAGGTGTTGGAGGACACTTCAACTCCTTTTTTGTCCTCTTATTTATATTATAATATTGGCTTTGCATAAAAAACCTTTTTTATTTAATGGACACCTCATCACACGTTTTTCATTTATATCAGAGGTAATATATATTGTTTCCATTCTCTTTTGTCAGGGTCTTCATAATCGCCTATATCTAGGTGAGGGGGAATTGCATCGTATTGTTTTAATCTGGATCTAATATCTTGGATTATCAATCAAATTGTTCATTATGTATCATTCGGCTTGAGTAGTAATAATAAAATATTTCGGACTAAAACCTTCCAAAGTTGCCAAAACTAAATTTAAATAGTGTGAATCAAGGAGAGATAGAAAAAATGAAGGATATCAAAGGGAGAAAGTTTGGATTATTAACGGCAACAACAGTTGTTGGAAAAGCCAGAGACGGATCTTTAATAGGGAAAGTCATTTTTGATTGTGGGAAAGAAGGTGAGGTTAATGGGGTTTTCCTTAGAAATGGTTCCAAGCAACACTGCGGTTGTTTAAACAAACATGGAAATCGGTTTATTGATTTAACTGGAAAGAAAATTGGTCATTTAACTGTCATTGGGATCGCAGGAAAAGCTAAAGATGGTAGCTATATATGGAACGTTTTCTGTGATTGTAATCCGAATTATTCTTTACCTGTTAATGGAGGTGACTTGAGAAGGGGGAGAAAGACTGATTGCGGCTGCCGGCATGGAAATCGAGCAGAACTATTAGGAGAGAAATTTGGAAACTTATTAGTAGTTGGTTTTCACTATAATCCAGAAACAAAGGAATTTATTTGGAAATGCTTATGCAACTGTGGTGAAATTACCACTGCTAGAACTAGAGATTTAACAAGCGGGAAAAAAAGATCGTGTGGATGTCTAAAGTCACCAAACTTAGTAGGGAAAAAATTTGGCAGATTAACTGTAATAAAGAAATTGAATAAAAAGCGAAATGGATATTATCTTTGGAAAGTGCTATGTGACTGTGGAAATACTGATGAGGCCACAACAGGGCATCTAATGAGTGGAGCTAAAAAAAGTTGTGGTTGTTTGAACCATGAGATAGAAGATATAAGCGGTGTAAAAAGAAATATGTTAACTGCAAAGAGGGTAGCAGATTTTAGAAATACAAAGGGCGAAGTATTATGGGAGTTTATCTGTGATTGTGGCGGAGTAACCTATACAACAAGAGATAAATTCATGAGTGGACATACGAAGTCATGTGGATGTTTAAAAGATTTTAGTTTGGAAAAACATCACAATTGGAAAAATGGAGTATCTTCTGTTTCAAGGTTTTTAAGAAGAAGCATTAAAGAATGGAAACAGGCAAGTTTACAATCAACAAATTATAAGTGTTATATTTCAAATGAAGAAGGCGACCTTGTGATTCATCATGCAAATGAACATCATCCTTTTTATAAAATAGTACAAGAAACTTTTGAATTAACAGGCCTTCCAATATATCCGACTATCGGTCAATATACAGAAGAAGAGCTGACCTTATTAAGCAAAACCTGTCTAGATTTACATTTTAAATATGGCTTAGGGATACCATTAAAGCCTCAATTACATGAAGAATTCCATCACACCTATGGATTTACAAATTGGACAAATCAAGATTTCAATAAATTTGTGGAGGAAAAGAAAAAGCAACTGGAGTAATTTGTGCCGATTTCGGCTAAAGCACCACCTCATTTAGCGCTTGCTCAAGTTCGGCCCATAACTGTGGTTTGTTCTGGAGTCCAGTGCAAATAGCTCGCCGTAAAGGCGATCACACTCTCTTTTTCCCGGCCCGTGGAATCAATGGCAAACAAAAGTGCGCCGGTGCAGCGGATGAAAGTAATCAACTGGCTTGGTTGCATTTCTTCATCGATCACCTAGAAGGCTGGTGATTTAACGAAAACTCACGCTCCCTGACAGTGTTTCTCAAATTGAGAAACACTGTCACATCGGTTTCCCATTTCGTGCCGTCCCACGCCGGCTAGAGGCAAACCACCTTTTTTCACAGCCTTCTAGACGAGGTGGACGAACAGCTCGCACGGCAGGCTGCATGAAGAATCGCATTGTCGGCTTAAGGCAAACGGCTGATCGACGTACTATTGTTTCACCAACTGCTCCCCTTCTTCTTTCATCATCCCGTAACGCACCGCTTCTTCGGCTTTTTCTACGATGAACGCCAACAGCCGATGCGAACAGCTGACATCGCCGCCGGAGATCGGCAGTTGCTTTGTCTGACATGGCGTGAATAGTCTCCCTTCTTCTTTCGACAGTTGCTTGGCGGCGAGATCGATCACTGTTTCTGTCATTTTCCGGTAGCTATTTATTTCTAATCACAATCATTTCAGTGAGGAGTGAAAGAATAATCGTTTGCCGCTGACTTCGTTTTCTTATGGGGAAATCCATCTTCTTCTGATATCAAAGCAAAATGCAATGGATAAACCTCATTATCCTTCCCTTCTTCTTTTTTGTTGTTTTGTGTAAGATAAATTTTTGTCAGACAAAAAATAAAGAAAACAGCGGTAGAAAGCAAGCAGAGGTATGAGCAGTGAAAGCATGAGCATCGGTTAAATAGTCTTATTGAACAATTTGAATCGGGGGCGGATAGGGTGTCGGGGCGGCAGTGGTGATGTCCGTGCTGTCGGATGTATCGTTCAAAGAGGTGAAGGAGCAGGTTTTGGCCGTGCTGTACCCGCTGGGTAGTGATGGTTTCGAAAGGGATTACTCATTTGCCACCACTGGAGCGGAAAAAGCATAGTCCGCTATTTGATTTGGCGATAGCCATCGGGATGTTAAAGGTGAAAGGACAGATCAAGGATCCGATTTTGCTGCATGAGACGTTTATAGGAGCGTTGTCGTTAGACGGGACGCTACTGCTGATAGACAGACGGAGTGCTTCCGGCGGTATTGGTGGCGAGACAGCATGGGCTTCAGTTGCAAGGTCAGCAGCTCTCCATTTCTTCCGCTACAAATACAAACGGACTCCGAGTGATCTGGTCTTCCATTGATGCGTTATCAAACCAAACAGACATTGGGAATCATGGCGGTAGGCAGACATAATGTGCAGTAGGGTGGGGTGGATGCCTGTCATCATCTGATCTTCATGCGATTAGTTGAGATGTCGAAAAATACGTGGATGACAGATTTATACCTAGGGATTTTAGAACCGCGAACATGGATGTCCCCCTCTAAACGAATGCGGGGAATATTTAGACTGCAAACATGGATTGGGGTGACAAGAAACAGAATTAAAAAAACAAGTTTTGTAAAAAAGTTTTCCATTTCCCTCCCGGTTGGCAGGTGGGGACTAATACGATCGCACAACGGTATTGATCTGGACGGTTTTGGTATTCTTCGAGCGAAACAAAATGGATGCTGATTTCTTGTAGCTCCTTTCGATTTTCTTCTTGTTGTTTTCCGAGTTTCTGTTTCACGTTTTCTTTTTTCTCATCTCCGTCACCTCTGCTATTTATGCTGGATATGACTAACAAAGCCTTTTTATTATCTATTATATCTCTTCCCCCCCATTTCATGTAGGCGATCATTTTGTCATCGTGAGAACGGTGCTTGCCACCGTTCGAGTGTATGTTCAATTTGTTGTGGGATACTGCAGGCATGTGTGGACCGCAAAGAAAAAAGCGGCGTTTTGTAAAAAGTGTAGAGAATGTCAATTTGACATGAAGCCGCTGCGGGCGTGGTAAAGCGCCGTATCAAGGGCTGTTTTGCCTAAGAGGCAATCACCCCAACACTTCCATGTTCAAGGGATATAGGAAAAGTCCCATCCTCTCCCTGTCCATTTATTTTGCCATAAACAAGAAGCTTAGCAACGGTAAGTGGATGAAGCTGGTTCAGCTGCGACCAAACGAAACGGTAAGAGAGGGAACGGAAAATCGGAATCTACGACACGTTGTTTGAATCTGCTTTGCACCGAATCTCATACTGTCAGGATCGAAAGTAAAAAAAGAAAAAAGGGGATTCACTCCCGCTCCCATTCCTTCCCACAATCCGGACATCGCCATTTGATGACATGATCTTCTTCCCGACTGTAAATGCCGATTTTTCTGGATCCATGAGTAGCGCCGTAATGATGCTGGATTTCTTTCGGAATCGGCGATCCTTGCAAATCTGCCCCGCAAAACGGACAGTATTCTTTGCTATCATCCATGTTTCTTTTGCTCCTTTCGATTGGGCTTTGGATTTATTTTTATCTTTGTAATCAGGATACCATAACTCTTAGGATCCGATCGATAAGTGGTTTTCTGGAGAAAGCCGGTCAAGCCTTATATCGGGCAAAGAAAACGGGGAGAAATAAAATCGTAAAATGGCCTCTTTCATATCGTAGAACATGGGGTGTAAAGCCGATACACAAAGCCTCCAAATCTCTTTTCAAGTGATGATGTTCAACCATATCGTGAAAAAGGAAGACGGTAATGACTGAGAGTGGATGAGGCTGGCCAATGGGCAAGCCTATGTTTATGGATATTTTACGTCAGACAAAAAATAAAAGTGAGAGGGAAGAGGAATACGTCCAAATCATCGATGACGGAGGGATGGAGCGGATGACGCGGCCGCTATTGATTATAGAGGAAAGCTTCACCATAACGGACAAAATCCGCTCAACGGATCAAAAAAGTGGAGTGGATTTGTTATTTTACAGGAAGAAGTTCGAAGTGAAGGGGTAAAAAGGGGGCAATCGAGCTGACGCCTGTCGGGATTCTGACAGGCGTCATTTTTTGTTTTTAATCATCGTGACGAGCAATAGATACCTATAGTTCAACATTTGGAAACACCTTATCGTTACGTTCATTCATCACGATGATTCGTCCCTTTTGTTGGTCCCGATTAGGGATCAACAAGCAGCCATGGCGCCAAACCATTCTGTTCTGAAGTGATCGACGTGGTAACGCATATAGGAAACAAAAAGGAAAAAATGAGTAAAAACGCAGGAGGATCAGGATAAGGAAAACCGAATGGCCACGATGAATCGATACGCACTTTCGTTACCATTTGTTTTTTACAAGAAAAAAGTGCAGAACATTGCAGTATATAAATTCCATATATATGTGTTAAAGCCGATAAAATCCCCACTATAGCCGAATAAAATTCCCCACTTTACAATAGAACCATAGTGTCAATGAGAGGAGTAATGGTTCATGATTACGAATTATGACGCATTCCTGCGAGGAGAAAGCTTATGAAAGAACGAATACACGAGTATGGCCACCGACTCCATTTGCCTGCCATGGCGGAACGATAGTTCGCCATGGCAGAATACGCAGCTACTCTTAATATGCCATATTCGGAGTTTTTGTTCCGCTTATTAGAGGCAGAAATCGTCAAAAGGCAGGAACGATCGATCCAAACGCTCATCAAGGTCCAAACTGCCGTATCGCAAGACGATCGATACGTTTGATTTTACCGCGCAACCCTCGCTGGATGAGCGATGGATTCGAGAGCTGCTTACGTTGTCGTGTATTGACCGAAAAGAAAATATCCTTTTTCTCGGCTCACCGGGGATTGGAAAGACACATCTGGCGATTTCGATTGGAATGGAGGCGATCGCAAGAGGGTATCAAACGTATTTTGTTACCGCCCATGATTTGGTCACTCAGTTAAGAAGAGGCGGCCAAGAAGGAAAGTTGGAGAAAAAGCTTCGTGTCTTTGTGAAGCCAACTGTTCTCATGATCGATGAAATGGGGTGCCTAAAACTGGATCCGAACAGCGCTCATTGCTTATTTCTAGTGATCACCCAGCGGTATGAGCATACCCCAACAAAAGCTCTGGGGAATGGGGAGAAATCGTGGGAGACTCGGTTCTTGCGACGGCGATGTTAGATCGATTGCTGCATCATTCCATACCTAAAGGGGGAAAGCTATCGATTACGGGAAAAGAGACTCCAAGAAGAAAAACAGAGGGACCCATGAGATCCTTCTGGGGAATGTTAAACCGGCGATTTTGGGGAAAACATAATCAACCTTGACATACGAAGCGTGTGCCTACGAAAATCAACGTATTTTTCTAGTGTATAGACGTAAAAGGCTTTTTCTAAATTGTACTTGCCTAAAATGGACTGTCGAACTCGGAGTACAGAAAATATGTAAAAACCCCTTCTCGGTACGGAATTTTTGTAAAAAGTTCTTTGCTGGTACGGGATTTTTGTAAAAACCTCCTTGCCGGTACGGATTTTTTGTAAAGGCTCTGTTAATGTTTAGTGTTGTTTTTTAATATAAAAAAATAGGAAACTCTGATTTCTATGAGTTTCCCTTCCTGCTTTAGGTATAATTCCATCAAATTAGTTCGATTTTTGATGGAAGCAATCTTCACATATGAAACTTCCTTCATTTTTTAAATACGCTTTTATTTCAGTTATCCCTTTACGCTTTGGATAACGTATTTTTATAAAAACAACCTCGTCACCCTTGATTTCCTTACCACATTTAATACACTTAGGCTCTTCCCCAAACTAATTAAATTTTATTTATCTTCTTACTACGAATAAGTTTTATAAAAGTTTCTTTAAAAGACGAATGTCAAATACTACATGGTGAATTTTGAGAGACGCAAACTATCATAAGTTTCTGTCGTCGCAAATACAAAAGATGTTAATAGAAACATACTGTCAGTTTCTTTTGCTTGCCTGTATTTGAATTCCCTATCTGGGTGGGGCCATTATTTTATCTACCCAATCTTCACTTTTGTCGAGTAGATTGGTTATTTTACAGGGAGAAATTCGATGAAATGGGTTAAAAAAGGGCAAAGGGTAAGATAGAATGATAATAGATGATCGATTTTGTTTTTTTACTTTCTTTTCCTTTTACAATTCATATAACAGAAGGCCTTTTTGGCCCAGAGAAATGGTGAAAAATCATCGGTAAGGATGTATTGCGAAAACAGTCGTTGACATTCTTGCCGATGTTTTTTATTTACAAAATATGTTTGGAGGGATTGTGTATGAATCAGTATTATGTTGTGAGAAGAGTGAAGGGGAGAGATGAAGAATTTGCAGTAATCGATGCTTTATCTTTGGATGAAGCCAATGCCATTTTTGAAGTGCGTTATAAAACGTTTAAAGAAAACATGGAAAAAGGTGAATCGTTCTTTATTTTTCAACCAGACGGATCGCTGACATTTGATGAGAATCATCAAGTCAAATTTCCGAGAGGGAGAATGGCGATCATTCATAAATTGTCTTAAAGCAAAAAGAAAAGGAAAGAGGCTGTTCCAAAAGGTCGTAAAGCGACCTTTTGAGGACAGCCTTCTGCTTTGTTTTTACATCATCTGAAGATTTGAAGACTTCCGAATGGTTCAGAAGCCATCTTTTTTCGTTTCCTTCGATAGTTACGGGCAATCGTACCCTCATCATAATCCATCATAAAGGATTTTTTCTTAAACCTGATTATTATTGCCGCGACCATCGTTACGATTTATTGTATCGATGTTTTGGATGATATGTCCTACACATCTTCCGTGTCTAACTGGATAAATGTTATATCTTCACTTAGCATCTCCAACTCTTTCTCTATGTCCTTTAAGTCATGATCATCTTGCAGAGCAGGGATGATATACGGAGTTCGATCCGGATGAAATACGATTTGTTCAACTCCCTCTGGCTGCAGTTGTTTCACTTCATCTCGATGAATCTTCATTAGTCTTTGAATAAATTGATGAAAGTTGGTGTACAAGGATGAGTCATATGCATTAATCACATGCACGTAAACGATTTTAAATAATTGGTCTGATTTTTTAATAAATGGAAGAACACAATGATACAACGATGTCATAAGCAGGCGAATATCTGTTGCTTAGTCCGGGATCCATACTCTTAAATAGGCAGATAATATGTTCATCCGGCGTCGGGTCATTCCATACATTTGCTGCTTCTCATTGGTAAGGAAAACGATTCCCTTAAATGGAATGGGCAAGTATCAATCCAGAAAGTGTAATTTATTTTAATAGAAAATTTGAGTCAAATTAGGAGTCAGGGTATAGTAATAGTCGTCTGGATAGGTCATTCTTCTAAATTTTAGAACACTTGATCTGAGGACATTTTTAAACTATTAGGTATATGAAGTTGTTCATACAGTTAACTGGGTAGGTTTTAATATACCCAGTTAACCCTATGAATCTGTAACTCAATGTGAAATATTTTAGCTTTTCGTTTGAGCCAAATGGAAAAAATACACTTTTAAATCGTTCAATAAAAGAAAGGTTGCATGACGGCCAATACTATTTCGATAAGTGATGGGTCGGATGTACTTTAATTCGTATCTTTTATTTGTATCGTTCGATAGGGCATTGTAAAACCACTGATAAGGCCATCAGTTAAGTATAGATTGATCAAAGTATCATGATAAATTCCGAATACATTCTTTTCAGAATCCGTAGCACATCTAAATTTATATGGCTATAAATTGCCACAAATATTCTGCAAAAGTTATTAAAATTTAGCACAAGTGAAGTTATAATGTTTAAAACAATCGGAGGTGATTTAAATGAAATTAATAGAAGCATTAGAACAATTAAACAACGGAAAATCAATTGCAGAAATTGCAGCTATGGCAGGAATAAATAAAAAAGACTTAGAAAGAAAACTGGCAAATGCAGCAATTGAATTTGATCAAGAAGAAAATGAATATAAATATAAAGGCATTGCACCAGAGGAATCATTGAGTAGAGATGTAAAAAGTAGAATCGTCGTTTTATTAGCTGATAAACCCTTTGTAAAAAAGAAACAAGAAAATCGAACGCCAATAAACGTTGAAGAGGATTTCGATTTAGAATATAAAATGTTCAAAGATTATCTAAAAGCAGATCATTCGTTGTTAACAGAGAAGAAGACCTTTTTCTTAACAGAAAAAATGTATAACACAATAAAAAATCTAAGTATAGAAAAATCATTTAAAATAAATGCATTAGTAAATGTTTTGCTGGAAAGAGGGTTAGAATATTACAAGGTTGATTTAAAAGAAAAGGATGGATGATTATTGGTAATAATCGGTTCTTATGATGGCAGATTCTTTACTTTTATATTATATTTTGCAAAAAAATTGTTGACTTTTCATCATAATCTGATAAAATACAAAACAAATGAATAACTTAATATACGACAAGGGAAAACCCCAAGCTTTACAGCGCTACCTATGCGTATATACACGCATAAGAAGTAGCGGTGTTTGGCTTGGGGTTTTTTGTATTTTAAGCTCAATTATTTTTATACGGAGGTAATAGATCATGAGCAAAACAAATATTTCAGCTAAATCTACTTTAATTGAGGCTTTTAATGAATATGAAAAAAGCCAGTTTTGGTCAAAAAACACTAGACGTACCTACCGCAAAAATGTAATTTACATGTCAGAATATATGTTAAACCAAGGGTTAAATCCAGTGCTTGAGAATATCGATTATGAATTCGTGAAGATATGGGAAAATGATCAACGAAAACAAGGCTATAGTCCGAAAACGATAAAACAACATCAGGCAACGATGCAATCTATGTTTACGCATTATAACCGACTCGGAGTTATTAACGGAAATCCATTCGCAGCATTAAAAATCACAGATTCTAATAAACAAAAACATCATTCGAGAGCATTAAATATCACCGAATTATACCAAGTTTATAAAGCTGCGTTTGAGTTGCAAGAAAGTGGTGTTAATGTATTAGTTCCAACCCTAATAGATATGTTTACTGCTCTCAGAGTCACATCGCTCGAAAAACTAACAGTTCGTTCAGTTTCTACTACTATGAACGGGCTAGTTTATGAGTTTGATCCAAAAAAAGATCGAGTAAAAGAAGACAAACTTCTTGACCAATATCTAGAGGAAGGGGATAAACACACTGATAATTCACCAAACAGCAAAAACAAAGACTTCTTTATTCCATTACCACCTAAGCTCATGAAATTACTCACCCAATATACAGAACACATGGAACCAAATGATGCATTGTTATACGGTTTGAGAGGGAAACCGCTCATTAACAAGCAAATGAATTATATAATCGATAAAGTATGTGAACATTTGGGATGGGTGAAAGTAGAATACGAACAACCAGAGAATAATGAAAATCATAACAATGCAAAAGAGAAGGGAAGAAGAAACAAAATAATCCGTAAAACAGAGAAGTATTTCACACCGCACGGACTACGATACACTCTTTCTACCTTGTTTCATGAAATGGGGGTCTCAGATGATGCTATACGCTTTTTGCTTGGACACTCTAAATATGAGCTTGGCGCTCTGCAGCATTATATTTTAAGTGATGCAAAGTATATTAAAGAAATTCGAGCGGCCCAAGTAATAATCGAAACTCTTTTTGAAACTGCTATGGAACTTGAATCTAATTATAATATCACGCTAGATTTAGAAGAAATTTTTGATGAAATTCCTAAAGTTTATTCGAATCAATTGAAAAACAAAAATTACATTAATCTGTTTAAAGAACATCTCGTAAAGTATGCATTTGCGGCATTACAGCAAAAAATACTTAAAGAATCAGGGAATAATCATTCTGATTATTTCACATTTAAAGCACCAGAACTTTATAATCAGATTGCTATGGCGCAGCAAGGGTATTTTCCACATGCTCCAATGCCTTATCAGCAAACTCATGGAATGCACTCAATGTCATACGATCTCACGCATCCAGTGCCTTTGTATCCGCCAACTCATATTCACATGAAATAACTACCCGGCTAGGGTAGTTATTTCCGTACTAAGCAGGTTTTAAAATATGTTAAATGTTTCAATCGCTTTTTTCTTTTGCTCAAAGTCAACATGAGTGTATACTTGCGTCGTGACTAAACTTTCATGGCCGAGTAGTTCTTGTACGGTACGCAAATCAACATTTTCTTTATTTTCTTGTATCAACAAGGTAGCAAACGTATGCCGCAAATGATGGAGTGAGAACCGTTGAGGTGGCAGACCAGCTTTTTGTAAGATTTCTTTAAATATCTTATGTAAACCACGCGGATTCAGTTTTTTACCGTTTTTATTTAAAAATACCGGTTGGGAAGGATGGAGCTGATATTCTTCTAAACTTCCCATATAGCTCTTAATTAAAGGGACAACCATTGGATGAAGGGGGAGTAAGCGCTCTTTTTTTCCTTTCCCATATATGCGTATCGTGTTGTTCGATAAATCAATTTGTTCCCAAGTTAGTTCAACAATTTCAGATCTTCGCATACCCGTAGTGGCTAACAGTTTAAATAGAAGATGGTTTCTCATCGCCATTCGGCTATTGTCTTGCTCTAAAAAATGAAACAGCTTTCGTAGTTCAGACAAAGACATATAAATCGGTAATTTGCTATCCGTTTTAGGAGTATCAATTCCAATCATAAAATCGTTGTCGATTAGATTTTCTTTGACACAGTATTTACTGAACGATTTCAAGCAAGAAATTCTCCGATAGACCGTTCTAGGTTTAACATTTTCTTTTGTAATCTGATGCTGGATGAAGCGACGAACATGCGTTTTTGTAATGTCATGAAGTTGTACAGAATAACCGTGTTGAATTAAGAAGTTCTCGAAACATCTCAAATCATAAGCATAACCATCAACGGTGTTAAGTGAATAGTTTTTTTCAATTTGCAAGTACAACACAAATTCATCAATGGCTTGTCGAAACAACATAAAAAACACCTCCAGTTGATAATCAACGACCGATGATAATCGATAAAAAAATAATGATAATTCGTTTAAAAAATGATAATTCGTAGACACAAAAAATTATGAGGAACTTAGGTTAACAAGTTCCGGATAATTGATTTTATGGGTACTTGAGGGAAGAAACCCTCAAATTTCGGGGAAATTGATAAGTTTACATAATATAAATTATAGGAAGTTGTACAAAAGTTTGTTTCAATAAAAAGTAATCTCATAATAGTGAGACATAAGCAAAAAATACTCATCCGTCATGAACCGACTGTCCCTTTGCATACGCATGATAGCGAACCTATTCAGTTGGTTAAAGGAGTGCGTGATGATGACGGGAGCTCGTCCGTATTTGTTGACAAGGAGCGTTGTGCCGGAAAATCAAGAGTCGCCGATTTGGTTTTTGCGCAACTTGCGTTTCGTGCCGGACCGGTATGTGTTTCGCCGCAATCATTTCCCGTATCCGCTGCGGTTTCCCCATCGTTTGGTAGTTAGCGGGCTTGTTTCGTTTCCGTTGTCTCTTTCGCTTGCTGAGTTGAAAGCGATGCCAGCTAAGACGATCAAAGCGGTGCTCGAGTGTGCGGGCAACCAGCGGGCGAAATTCTCCCCTCCCCCATTTGGAGAGCAATGGGAAGGAGGTGCATTGAGCCAAGGAGCTTGGACGGGCGTGCCGCTTCGCGAAGTGCTGGCACGGGCTGAGATGCGGCCAGGAGCGGCTGAGGTTGTGTTTGTCGGTGCGGATGAGGGGCTTCGCCCTGATATGGGCGGCATATTTTCGTATGCGCGCAGCTTGCCTCTGGCCAAAGCGCTGCATCCGGATACGATGATTGCGTATGCGTACAACGGCGCCCCGCTTTCGCTTCAGCACGGATATCCGCTCCGCCTGATCGTGCCTGGATGGTACGGAATGGCGTCAGTCAAATGGCTCGCGCACATCATCGTCACTGACCACCCGTTTACCGGTCCGTTTCAATCCATCGACTATATGTATTATCCCCATCCCGATCGGGATGACGACAAATGGCCAGTGACAACCATTCGCGTCAATTCGCTCATTCAGTTTCCGCTCGATCGCTCGATCCATCGGCGCGGCACGCTAAAGGTGGAAGGAATTGCCTGGACAGGACGGGGGGTCATTACCCGCGTCGAGGTGAGCCCCGATGGCGGGCGGACGTGGAGGGAAGCGAAAGTAAGTCGTGATGATCGTGAACTGTATGCATGGGTGCATTGGCAATGGGAATGGAACGTCGACCGCCCAGGAGACTACGAGGTTTTGGTGCGGGCGACTGACTCAGCGGGACGAACGCAACCGCTGCATCCGCTTTGGAATCGGAAAGGATACGGCTATCACGCCATTTCGCGTGTGCGGGTGCAAATCACCTAGCCAACATAAAAACGTGCAGTGTTCTTGAATAATTTGCAAGAAACACTGCACGTTACCCGCTGTGTGTGGATGATCGCAGGGAAAACATGTTCCCATCCTTTCTTTTTTAACGTTCAACGTTACGCGATATCGGTATGGCGATAGCGGACTCCTTTATACCGAACGCGAACCGGTCCGCCTTTTTCTTGTTTATACTTCAGCAACATTTGCCGAGCTTTTGAAAAGGCTTCCATCATTCCGGACGCCAAGATGGTCTCTTCCCACGCGAACGTTTTTCCTTGTTCTGTATAAAAGGAAAAGACATACTGTTTCATCCTCCCCACCTCCCTATATACCTTATTATAATTAAAGACTGTTTTTCCTAAACACAAAAACTGTTACAATTATGTTAACATTTTATTTTTATGTGCCGCGTTGCTGCAAAAAAGCAGTTTCCGGGACACTATGGAAACCGCGGGTTACCGTTGTTGGTTGTTCCATTTTCAATATTTCCAATTGTGTATGGATTGATCGTCTTCCAATTGACATCATATCGCGCCCTACATGGTGCAAAAGAAGACCGGCATCAATCCTCGATGCCGGTTTGTTGTTTATATTGTTTGACGGCTGCCGGATAGTCGGCTTGAATGGCGTCTTTGTCCCGGCCAAGACGCGTGCTTAAAAATTCAAGCACAGCGGCGTCGTGGGCGAGTCCGGCCGCAAACTGCCGCTTCAGCCAGCGTTCCCCCGTCGTTTCTTCAGGGAATGTGCGAACCTCCCCCTCATCGTCATGCAAACTCCATCCTCGTTCCGTCCGACGGCTCAACCACCATTGGCCATGGTGGTTCGTCCAAAACGCCCCTTCTGCTTCGTCGCGTTTGTTCAGCTGGTTTTGTTCCGCATCGCCATAAACTGGTAGCAATGAGAACGTCTCGATGACAAAGAGGGGGAATGTCGTATCATCGACGAAACAGCCGGACGCTTTCGGGTGACCGCCGCCGCCAAACTGCTGAGCGAACTCTGCGACATTGACATCATCGTGAATGGTGCGAAAACCGATATGTTTCGTCCCCATATTGACCATGGCGATCAGGTCAAGGTGCGGGTATCGTTTCGATAAGGCGTTGCCAAGTTCCGACAAATGCCGCTCAGCGAATACAACGCCGATGCAATAGCCGCCGAGCGAGCGTTGGACGAGCTGCTTTTGTTTTTGCCGGATATAGCGCTGAATTTTTTTTTCTTCCATATCTAAAAGCAACTCTTCCGTTTCGGTCAAGGCGAACGGTTCTCCGGAGGAAAGCCGTTCGCTCATCGTCTCCCAAAAGCCGTCGAGTCCTAAAATCGTCAATAAATCATTAAGCCGCTTCGCCTGCAGATTTCCGTTTTCTTCCCATTCCCATGTATCGTATTGGCGGACGAGCTCGACAAATGTTGCTAGCGAGTCGCTTTGTGTCAGTTTTCCTTCGCGGACGAGGTAATCGTAAAAGAGCGAGGTCGCGCACGTTTTTTTGCCGTTGTCATCGGCCGGTACGACCCAGCCCCACGGGTAGTTGTTGAAATGAAGCGCCGTCACGTGGTGATCGATGACTTGCACATGACCGCCGCGCTCAACCCGTTCGACGAGCTGCTCTTCGATCTCCTTGCCGACGGCCAAATCGGTGATAAACAGCATGGCGCTCTCTGCTTCTTCGCTTTGCAGAAACCGGGCGACCCGCTCATCAAGATTCCGATAGGAGCAAAACGAAATGTTGATTTCCGTAAACGCTAGCTTTGCGAGCAACCCGCAGCCGATGCCGTCTAAATCGCTGTCAGTAAATAGTTTGATCATCGCTTCCCATCCTTTTTTATCACAAGCTTTTTTGCAGCCACATTTTCAAAAGCGGAAGCAGCCGGTCTGTCAGTTCACTGACATGCGGCACGAAGACGCGGAAACGACCGTAAATGTTTTCGATCGTTCGTCGCGTCGGTTCGTCATCGGCGCCGCGCCCTAAAAAGAGGTTGACGACCTCGATGCCGCGTCGGCGCGCGTCAGCGACTGCTTCGTGCGTATCGATGATGCCGTTTTGCTCATAGCCGTATGCGGCCGGCTCGCCATCGGAGAACACGAGCAACACTTTTTGCGCTTCCGGGCGGCCAAGGAGCTGCTTCGTCATCCAGCGGATGGCCAGTCCGTCGCGATTGTCTTCATGCGGTTCAAGCTGCATGATCGTCGGGCCGCTGGATGGCTCCAATGATTGACGAAACGATATGGATGTTTGCATGTAGTTTGGCTGCCGGGAGGCGGTCGCCTCGTTTGCATCTTCCCAAAACCCAACAATCGCATGTGGCACCCGTAACGTTTTCAGTGCCTCATGGCAAAGAACAAGACCGGTTTTCATCTCCTCCATTTTATCGTGCATCGAGGCGGAGCAGTCGACGAGCAATCCAAACACCGCATTAAACCGACGCGCCGGCTCGCCTTTTTTGTAAAACAAGCGCGGCCGCTCATCGGTGAAAAACGGCACCAACTGTTTGCGCAGCCGCCCGGCAGGCAAGTTTGTGCGCCAAGCGCTCCGCTGATGTTCAAGCCATTGCTCCATCACGCGCACGAGCCGTTTTCGGTACGGCGCCACCGCCGCTTGCTTGGCGCGGTATTGCTCGAGATGAATCGAGCTTAGCGGTGGGGAAGGAAGAAGCACGAGCTCGGCTTGCCGGTTCGCCTCGCCATACGGAGCGCCGCTTCCGCTGGGTGGGCGGTCGTCAAAAGAGGCGTGTGCCTCGAGGCCATATTCATTTCGCTTGGTCGGTTGGGACGTTCCTTGAACGATGGCAAGCGCCTGATCGCCGTCATCCCCTGGCCGCGCCCCATCGCCGAGCATTCCGGTGCGGGTGCCCCGCTCAAGCTCAAAGCGGAGAATATTCCCGCCCGTTCGGCTCGTTTCTCGGTGCCAGGTCGGCATCACTTGCTGGTGCACCTCACCATTCGAAGCATCGTTTGATGTGTCGCGGTTTTCCAACGGATCGCTTCGTTTCAAGTCGTGAATCGTCATCTTTCGCTCCTCTTCATCATCATCGACGATCGGCAGCGACGTATAGGTATTCACCAAGTCATCGGGCAGCGCGCCTTCCATCAGCTCAACAACCGCCAGCGTCCAGCGGGCCGTTTCCGCCGTCGATGAGACGTCATAAAATTGCGGCCAAAGCGCCTCAAGGCGCGCTCGTCTTGTCTCTCCCACCATCGAAGCGAGCGGGACATCGTCAAGCGGCGAATCCGCGGTCAGTCGCAAATACATGGCCGCCAAAAATTGATCGGCCAAGGCGCTCCTCGTCCGATTTGCTTGCCATTGCTGGGCGAAATAGCGGCGGTATAGGCGGCGGCGCACGCGAAACCATCGCTTCAAACCCGGCCGCTCCCGCTCACACACCGTTTCCAAGCGGAGGTCCTCAGCAAAAGAAAACAATTGTTTTGACAGTTTAGAAAGCGGCTGCGCCTCTGCTGTTTGCCGGAAAGAGCGGACGACCGGCGCATCGGTATGTCGACGCGTACCGATCATCCGCAAGACTACATCGCTTTTCATCGCCTGCTCTTTCTCCGGTGATGGATATACGTCCCAAAATTGGCTCACATACATCGTTTGTTTGGCCAGATGAACGCCAGAATGGGCAGCAAACTCCACCGTCCAACGGCGGTCGCGGGCAAGCGTCTGGGCAAGATCGCAAAGCTGCATGACCAACAATGAATCGATCAAACGGTCGTTGAACATCATGAACCGTTCCATGCGCCGCCTCCTACTCGTCAAACCATGTTTCGGCGATGTTGCGCACCGCCGCCCGTTCGCGCTCGTCATCGAGCTTATCGACAATGCTTCGTTCAACCGCGCGCAACGGCGGCATATATGCCGCCAAATCGCATGCATCAAGCAAAGCGCGCACCGAGGCGGCTTCTTCGGCAACTTGGCCATTTCGCACTTGGGCAAGCAAGTCGGCCGACAGACTAACGAAACGATCAATCAACGTTTCGTCCGTTAATGTAGTTTGCGCCAACAACACTGACTTTAACGTCGCTCCTTGCACGTACGGCACATCAATGACGACAAATCGGTTTTTTAGCGCTTCATTGAGCGGTACGGTGCCGATATAGCCTTCATTAATCGCCGCAATGACGCCAAACGTCGACTTTGCCTGCACAACCTCGCCGGTGAGTGGATTGGTGAGCCGCCGCCGATAATCAAGCACACTGTTTAAAATCGGGAGCGTTTCTGGTTTGGCCATGTTGATTTCATCAATATATAATAAATGTCCTTTCGTCATCGCTTGAATGACTGGGCCAGGAACGTAATCGATCACCGCTTGACCGCTGCGATGCACAATCGTCTTAAACCCGAGCAGCGCTTCAGCATCTAGGTCGACGGAGCAGTTGATGCTATGCATCGGCTGCCCAAACAGTTCAGACAATGTTTCAGCAAGCCGCGTTTTGCCTGAACCGGTCGGACCTTTTAAGAGCACGTTTTTTCCAAGGGCAAGCGCAACTGCCGCATCATGGATGATGGCCTCGTCTTCGGCCGTATATCCGCCGGATCCGATTAACGCCTGATCTGAATCGTGGCGGAACTGCTCTTTTCGCTTTTCCATTTCCTTTGTTACAACTAGGGGCCATGTTATCATTAGGTGCCTTCCTCTCTGTCGCCATCTTCTCCTCCCATTCTACTAAATCCCCCGTCGGGACGCAAAATAAATGAAATAAACCATAATTATATTATGTAAATAGGATAAAAAAACAAGAGCCCCCTAGCCGTAGTTGTCTTCCATGACTTTGCGGTTGAGCGCCGCGCATCAATCCAACTCTGCTTTTAGCTGGCGTTTACACAGCTCGGCTTTTTCTTTTCCTCATTTCAACAAACCAATAATATACAACTTCTTGGTACTTCCTCCCTTCTTTTTTCTGTTTCACTTTCTTTAAAATGCTGTTATAACGAAATGTTTCCGCATTAACGGTATGTTTTTTCATAAATTATTGACAGAAAAGCATAACTATTATATTCTAAAACTATCTTTTTTGCTTAACTGCATAAAAGCATAAAAGCAAAAAAGAGCTTCATGGAATGCACTTCGTACGAGAAAGGTTGTTGTTGTATGGAACATTCCCGCCCATCGTTGCAAAAAGGGCTTCTGCCTCGCCATGTACAATTGATGGCGCTAGGCGGCATGATCGGCACCGGCATTTTCAAAGGGAGCTCCGATACGATTCACATTGCTGGACCAAGCGTTGTGCTTACGTATCTCATCGGCGGTGCGCTGTTGTTTCTTATTATGGCTGCATTAGCGGAGATGGCCCTCGCCTATCCAGGAGAAAATGTTCAACATTTGATCCGACGGGCGTTTGGCTTTCGTTGGTCGTTTCTTGTCGGATGGCTGTATTGGGCCAACTGGACGTTGGTCACGGTCGTCGAGTTGCTGGCAGCAGGCAGTTTTTTGCGCTACTGGATGCCGTCTGTGCCGCTTTGGCTGCTTGCTCTGAGTTGTGCGCTATTCATTATTGTGCTGAACTTGTTTCCAGTTCGCTACTATGGAGAAACAGAATTTTGGCTCGCTGGGTTGAAAGTGGCGGCGCTGGCTGTGTTCATCTTGCTTGGAGCCGGCATGTGGTTTGGAGTGATCGAAGGAGCGGACGGAAACCCGTGGAGCCGTTATGCGACTTACGACGCCTGGTTCCCTCATGGGGTCGGCGGAATGATCAGCGCCTTGCTTGTCGTCATGTTTTCATACGGCGGTGCGGAGCTGATCGGTGTGGCGGTGACAGAGATGAAAGACGCCGACCGAGTGCTGCCGCGTGTGATCAAAACCACGATAGGGCGGGTCATCGGCTTTTACGTGCTGCCGATCGCCATCATTTGCGGCATCATGTCATGGAACGCTGTATCGGCGGAAAACAGCCCGTTCGTCCAAGTGCTCGAGGCAACCGGCATTCCGGGGGTTGCCCATGTGATGAACGCCGTTCTGCTCATCGCCGTCTTATCGGCGGCCAACACTGGAGTGTACGCCACTTCTCGTTTGCTCTTTTCAATGGCCGAGCAAAAAGAAGCAAGCCGCCGCTTGTTGCGGACGACACGACATGGGGTTCCGCTTTACGGGATGGGAATAGTCGCTCTTTGCATCGCGGCAGGGGTTGTCGGCGCATACTTGGCGCCGGGACGGATCATCGGCGAGTTGATGACGATCCCTGGATTTACGGTGCTGATCGTCTGGATGATGATCGGAGCAGCCCAACTCAAACTGCGGCCGAATTACGACACAAATCCGTTTTTCCGTGTCAAAGGATTTCCGTATACGACGATTATTGCTGTCGTGTCGCTTGGCGCGATTTGGGTGAGCTTTTTATTCCAGCCTGATCATCGAATCGGTTCCGTTCTTTGTCTGGCAATCTTGGCAGTTCTTGCGATGTATGGAGCCGTCAAAGAAAAGCAGAACCGGCTGCTGGAACAGAACATCGACAACCAATCCGCATAAGCAAGAGTGCACAAAGAAAAGGCGCCGGTGTCGTTATGGCTGGCGTCCTTACTTTTTTCGTTTCATCTGTTTTGGCGCCATTCTCCCACGCCCTCCAACCGACGACCGCCATATGGATCGCCAAAATCAGGACCTGTCTGTCCACTTGCTGCTCGGCCCATAAATGATACAAGCTGCCCCTTACTCCGTATACGAACCAGCATAAGCAAAACAACAACGCCCCCTGCCATTTCGTTCTTGGAAAGCTCGAGTCATCATGGTCAACCACTATGCCTCGGCAAATAAAAAAGAGGCTGAATCCAAAGGTCGTCTGCCCCCAAGGAAAAGTGAAAGAGGGTATCCCGATCCTTTTGGGGACACCCTCTAATCGTTAGACGACATCATATCCTTGATCTTCAACCGCGGTTTTCAACTGATCAACAGTGACTTTCGTTTCATCGTACTCGACGTCAACTGTCCCTTGTTCCAAATGGACATCGACTCGGTGGACGCCATCAAGCTGTTGTAAGGCGTTGGTAACGGCGGCTTTGCAATGGCCGCATGTCATACCTTGTACATGTAAAGTGATCGTCATCGTTTTCTCCTCCTAATATTATTGTGATAATCTCACCCGTTTCAGACGGAGTGCATTCAGAACGACCGACACGGAGCTGAACGCCATCGCCGCGCCGGCGATCCATGGCTCCAATAAGCCAGCGGCAGCGACCGGAATGCCGATCGTGTTGTAAACTAACGCCCAAAACAAGTTTTGGCGGATGTTTCTCATTGTTTTTCGGCTCAACTCGATCGCCTGTGGGATATGGGTCAAATCACCGCCGACAAGCGTCACGTCGGCTGTTTCAATCGCCACATCGGTGCCGGTGCCGATCGCCATGCCGATGTCAGCTTTCGCCAAGGCCGGCGCGTCGTTAATGCCGTCGCCGACCATCGCTACCCGCTTTCCTTGCTGCTGCAGCTTGGCGACGATGTTCGCCTTTTCTTCCGGCAGCACTTCCGCATACACATGATGAATGCCGACTTGGTTGGCGATCGCTTCTGCGGTGCGGCGGTTGTCGCCAGTCACCATGTACACGTCAATGCCCATTTGCGTTAACGTCCGGATGGCTCGTTTCGAGCTTTCTTTCACCGTATCAGCGACGGCGATCAAACCGGACACCTCTCCGTTGATGGCGACAAGCATCGCCGTTTTCCCTTGTGCTTCGAACGCCGCCATTCGTTCCTCTGCGCTCGTTACGTCAATCAAACGGTCGGTCATGAGCTTGCGCGTACCGACTAACACGAATTGGTCATCCACCACCGCTTCAATGCCATGCCCGGCGATGGCTGAGAAACGATCAAGCGGTTTTCGGGCGATTCCTTTTTCTTTCCCATACGCAACAATCGCTTGCGCTAGCGGATGTTCCGAAGCACTCTCGGCCGAAACGGCGTAGGCCAGCATGTCATCCCGAAGTGTGATCACATCGGTCACTTCCGGTTTGCCTTTCGTCACCGTTCCTGTCTTATCGAGCAACACCGCTTCGATTTGCTGCGTTCTCTCTAAGTACTCACCTCCTTTAAAGAGAATGCCGTACTCCGCCCCTTTGCCGGTGCCGACCATAATCGATGTCGGCGTCGCCAATCCGAGCGCGCACGGGCAGGCAATGACCAACACAGCGATGGCCGCTTCTAGGGCAGCAGTGACATCGCCTGGCGCCACGATGAAATACCAAACGAAAAACGAAACCGTCGCAACAGCGACGACAATCGGCACAAAAATGCCGGAGATGACATCGGCCATCCGCTGAATCGGCGCTTTGGACCCTTGCGCTTCCTCAACGATGCGGACAATCTGGGCAAGCGCCGTATTTTTCCCGACTTTTTCCGCTCGGATGGTCAAGGCGCCGTTTTGGTTGATTGTCGCGCCAATGACGGAGTCGCCTTCTTTTTTATCGACCGGAATCGACTCACCCGTAATCATCGATTCGTCGACCGATGACGCCCCGGCGATGACCGTTCCGTCCACCGGAATTTTTTCGCCTGGCCGAACGATGATCGTATCGCCGACAACGACTTGTTCGAGCGGCACTTTTTGTTCGACTCCGTTGCGGATGACGGTCGCCTCTTTCGCCTGCAGGTTCAGCAGTTTCGAAATCGCTTCCGTCGTCCGCCCTTTGGCGAGCGCCTCGACATATTTGCCAACTAAAACTAATGTAATCAACACCGCACTTGTTTCAAAATACAGTCTTGGCGCATAGCCCGGATCAGCTAACGTTTTGAGCGCCTCATACAAGCTGTAAACATAGGCCGCTGACGTGCCAAGAGCGACGAGAACGTCCATATTCGCACTTTTGTTGCGCAACGCCCGATACGCACCGAGATAAAACGAACCGCCGATATAAAACTGTACTGGGGTTGCCAGCAAAAGCTGCACCCACGGATTCATCAGCCCATGCGGCATCGGCAAACCGAGATCGAACGGCAAATGGGCGATCATCGTATACAACAGCGGCAGCGAAAGCACCGTTGACAGCATGAGCCGGCGCTGCTTTTGTTTCCATTCGTCTTCATTGCGGACACCCGTCCGCTCTTCGCGGAGGCGTCCTTTGTAGCCAAGATGCTCGATTTTTTTTAGGATGTCCTCGATGGACAGCACGCCTTCTTCGTATTCGACGACGGCGCTGTTCGTCGCTAAGTTGACCGTCGCCGCAGTGATGCCGTCCATTCGTTTTAACCCTTTTTCGATCCGCGTCGCACACGCCGCACACGTCATCCCAGCAATATCGAGCGCCACTTTTTCCTTCGCTACGCCATAGCCTAACTGCTCAATTTTTGTTTCAATATCCTGAAGGCGCTGTTTTTCGGGATCGTACTGAATCGTCGCCCGTTCCATCGCCAAGTTGACGTTCGCTTGAACTCCATCTAGTTTGTTCAACACTTTTTCGATCCGGTTAGAGCAGGCGGCGCACGTCATGCCAGTGATGCGGAGCGTCACCGTTTTCGGTTCTTCCATCGGTCCACTCCCCCCTTATTTTGCAAACTGTTTGATCACGTCCATCAGTTCACGAAGCGATGGTTCGCCGTTTCCTTCGCGGATTGCTTTCGCTACGCAATGGCTGGCATGGCGTTCAAGCAGCTGCATTCCCACTTGGCGCAGCGCCGCTTGGATGGCGGAAATTTGCACTAAAATATCGATACAATAACGATTGTCTTCAACCATTTTTTGCACCCCGCGCACTTGCCCTTCGATGCGCTTTAACCGTTTCACAATATGATCAATCTCCTCTTTTGTGCGCGGCACCATCGTTTGGTGAACCGCGTGTTCTTCTTGCGGCGGGTGGGTCATCTCGTTCACCTCTTTCCTTGATCTATATACATTATACCCGAATGGGGTATATAAATACAACAAAATTTCCTTCTTTTGATAACCAAAAAAAAGCGGCTCGATAGCAGGCAGCAGATGATGGTGGCGTCTGTCTATCCCCTTCCTCATGGGTCTGCCGCCTTGCGATGCAAGCCACTTCTTTCGTTTCCTAAAACCGATTCATCATCGTTTGGGTCGGCTGACCCGTTTGTCCTCCGTTTGCCCCGTGGCAGGCATTATACATATCTTGCAACTGTCGCTCCGACAAGTTCGGATGCATGCTTTTCATATGAGGGAGCATTTGATCAAACGTAAGTGGACCGTTCGTATTGGCCAAGACAACTGTTCCTGCCCCTAGCGCCAACGCGATCGCCAACAAGCCTCCTGCAACTTTTTTCATAGGAATGTCCACCTCCCTTTCTCTTTCATCTTTATCATAAACGAAAATCATGGAGAATGTATCCAGAAGGAGTGACAACTTTTTGTCTTCTTTCTTCCAATTTCACGTTACAGGTGCACAAGTGATGGTCATCCTGCCGACGGCGTCCGACCATTTGCCGCTAAGAGCGACGCTGTGCCTAGAGGTCCGGTGATTTAGTGCAAAACACTGCTGATCCCAACCATTTTTCAATTAGAGAAATCTTTCGGATCCGACCCTCTCTTCCAACAAAGTGCCGCTGATTGGCGCGTCACAGCCGTTTTTCACTGGTCTTCTAGACTAATCTTCTTCACTTCATTCGGTTTGTTTTTGCCTTATCTTTCGCCAAAAGAAAAGAAAAATCGCAACGGATAAGGCAACGAGAATGAGTTTTCCTTGCCAAGTGGCGTGAAGGAGTTGATGGACAGCATATGCCTCCATCCATAAAGCGGGGAGCTTGCCGAGCGAACTGGCAGCTGCAAAGACGGGAAGAGACGTACGGCCGATGGCGGCGACAAACGTCACTACCCCGGATGGCATCAGCGGCAGCAACCGGAGCGAAAAAACAAGCCAAAACGCCTCTTTGCCGCTCGCGTGAAGCAGCGGCTTCACGTTTGGATGGGAAAGCCATGTCGTCTCACGCAGCCGGCGAAATCCTTTTCGGTACAAGATGAACGAAACGACCGCCCCGAGCGCCTCGCCGGCAAACGAGATCCAAAAACCGGGCCAAAACCCGAAAACGGCTAAATTGGCCGCTGTCAAAAACGCGCTCGGGACGATCCCGATCACGCTGACGGCGAGGTTGGCGAACAGGCTGAGGAGATACGCCATCTCGCTATATGTTTGCAAAACATCAATCATTTTGTCTTTCACGCGATCGACCACCTCTCTTTCTTGGAAGCCGAGCGGACTAGACTACGATTTGTGCCCTTTCCATTTGTAGCCGACACCCCAGACCGTCTGCAAATGTTCATCCACCGGAAACCCGGCCCGGCGCAGTTTTTCGCGGATGTTTTTCATATGGGAGTCGATCGTGCGTTCCTCCGTCTCAGCCAGAGCCCCCCATAACGATGTGATGATTTGACCGCGACTGAACACTTGGTTCGGATGTGTGAGCAGCAGCCCTAAAATGGCGAACTCTTTCGGCGTCAGCGCAATCGGTGTTTCCCTGTAGCGAACTGTATGTTCTTGCTCATCCCATACAAGCCCGGCCACGCAGATGGCCGAACGGCTGCCGGCCGTGCGGCGCAGCACCGCTTCAATGCGCGCCAACAGCTCCGCCTCATCAAACGGTTTGGTCACATAATCATCTGCTCCGATTTTCAATCCTTGAACGATATCGGCCGTCTCGTCACGAGCAGTGACCATCATGATCGGAACATTGGAAAATGAACGGATGCGGCGGCACGTCTCCCACCCGTCCATCTCGGGCATCATCACATCAAGCAACACCAAATCGGCATGATAATGCCGCAAATAATCGACTGCTTCCGTTCCTGAGTGCCGCTTTACGCAGCAGTAGCCGTTAGGAACTAAATACAATTCCAACAAATCCAGCATCCGTTCTTCGTCATCGACTAACAATAGCGTGTACATTACGATCCCTCCGGCAGCGTAATGATGATGGTCGTCCCTTTCCCTTGTTCGCTTTGAGCAGCAATCGTCCCCCCATGCGCCTCAATGATCTCTTTGGCGATCGAAAGTCCCAGCCCCGTCCCGCCGCTCATTCGCGATCGTGACTTATCGACGCGGTAAAACCGTTCGAAAATGCGGGGTACGTCTTCTGAAGGGATGCCCGCTCCTTGATCGGAAACGACCACAACGACCTCGCGTTTCCGCGGATGGACGACGATCTCCACCGTTGTGCGAGGAAACGCATATTTCCGCGCGTTGTCCAGTACGTTGATCATCACTTGCTCAAACCGCTCCTGATCGATCGCCGCCGTGACCGAACCAGGGCACTGGCACACAAGCGACAGTGATTTTTCCTGAAACGCCGGTCGCAGCTTTTCACACAATTTGGCGAAAAACGAACAAAGATCAGTCGGCTGCGTTTCGATCTGGAATGAGTGCCGCTCGAGTTTGGCTAGTTCAAACAAGTCTTTCACCATTTTTTCGATCTTTTCCGCCTCTTCATAAATGATCGCTGCGTACTTCATCCGCTCGTTCTCAGCAAGGTGCGGCCTTCTGGCGATGTCGGCGTACCCTTTCACATACGTCAGCGGTGTGCGCAGCTCATGGGAGATGCTCGCTAAAAATTCGCTCCTCTCTTGTTTCAAATACGCCAAATCATTCGCCAACGTTTGAATGGCCTTGCCTAACTGCGCCAGTTCATCATCCCCTTTTACTTCCACGCGCACGGAAAAATCGCCTTGGCTGAGCGCCTCGGTCGCTCGCTTCATGCGAAGGAGCGGCATCGTAATGGCGCGGGAGAAAAAGGCGATCGTCATGATCGTAATCACAACTGACAACACGCCGACGACGACAAAATGATGCTTCAGTTTATACACCATCGTCTGAATCGACCGGGTGTCTTGAAACATATACACATATCCGCTCGTTTTGCCTCCGAGTTGGATCGGACTGACGGTGGCGATATGAGACGCCCGCTTCCAGTCGGTTTGCACCATCATACCCTCGCGTGGAATGGAGCGGCCATTAGTCAACGGAATGATTTGCCTAGCAAATGGGACAATGCCGCTAGAGGCCGATACAATCTGGCGTCTCGCATCGGTGATAACAACATCGGTTTCGGCTTCGGATTCCATCATCACAACATGCTCGACCGTTGTGCGGTCACTGTTTTTCTCTAACACATTGCGGTGGCTGTTTCCTCGCGCCAGAAGCTGCGCGAATTCTTCTTCGATGCGCGCATGAACAAGCGTCGCATAGAGAGAAACGAACAGCACCATTTCCACAGCCAAGACGAAGGCAAAAAACAGTATTCCGAGTTTCCATGAAAGCTTTCGCACGTGTTTCTCTCCTTATCGATCAAACCCATATGAGGGTTTCAATTTTGCTATTTTATCCTAAAAATGTGCAGAAAGTATGGATATGGTCGAAAAGGACGGGACAAAACCATGAAGTCCGCCCAGTCGCCGTCCTTGAACGGGAGAAAAACCTAGTTTGACGACGTTTTTCCATTCAAATTGACTCTCTCCATTATATCACCGTCCAATTGGTCCTTCATGCCATCTCCGTCGTTCCTTTTCGCTACAGGACGAGTCTAGCGGGTGCGTCTTTTTCTTTCTTCCATTATACTAATAAACAGACCTCATCTAGTGGGAGACGACAGAAAGGAGTTTATTTATGAAATCGCTCGTTTTAGCGGAAAAGCCGAGTGTCGCCCGCGACATTGCCCGCGTTCTTGGCTGCAAAGAAACGCATAAATCGTATTTGGAGGGACCACGCTACATCGTCACGTGGGCGCTTGGGCATTTGGTCGAACTCAAAATGCCGGAAGACTATGATCGGAAATATGAAACGTGGCGGCTCGAGGACTTGCCGATTATTCCGAAAAAAATGGGCTTGAAAGTGATCCGGCAAACGAGTCACCAGTTTCGCGCCATTGAAAGTTTAGCCAAACGCCGCGATGTAAAAGATTGCATTATCGCGACTGACGCCGGCCGTGAAGGAGAACTGGTCGCGCGTTGGATTTTGCAAAAAATCGGCTGGAAGAAGCCGATTTGGCGTTTATGGATTTCATCGCAAACCGATCAAGCCATCCGCGACGGGTTCCGCCAGTTAAAGCCCGGGGAGCAGTTTAACCGCCTGTATGAATCAGCCGTTTGCCGTGCCGAAGCCGATTGGTTGATCGGATTGAACGTGACGCGCGCCTTGACGACAAAGTACAACGACCCGCTCTCAGCCGGGCGCGTGCAAACACCGACGCTCGCGATGATCATCGAACGCGAGCGGGAGATTCAATCGTTCGTTCCCGTTCCATATTGGACGATTCATGCCCGCATCGGTTTAGTCACGGCGGTATGGGAACGGCACGGTGGAAAGCGGTTGTTTGACCAGGACGAGGCCAACGAGCTGATGGCTCGTCTCAACGGCCAGCCGGCGCGTGTCACATCGGTCAAGCGGAAGCGGAAAAGTGAACCGGCCCCGCTGCCGTATGACTTAACCGAGCTGCAGCGGGAAGCGAACAAGCGGTTTGGTTTTTCAGCGAAAAAGACGCTCTCGGTATTGCAGCGGCTATACGAACAGCACAAGCTCGTCACGTATCCGCGCACCGATTCGCGCTATTTGCCAAACGATATGAAAGCAACGATGACCGACCGACTGTTGGCGATGAAGCCGGGCTATGAAGCCATGATCTCCTCCCTGCTTGCCAAAGGGAACGCCAAAGCGGCCAGTCGAGTGTTCCAAGATGACAAAGTGACCGATCACCACGCCATCATTCCGACTGATGAACGACTTAACCTCGGGAAGCTGTCGGCGGATGAGCGCAAGCTGTATGACATGATTGCCCGTCGTTTTTTGGCGCTGTTTTACCCGCCTTATGAATATGAAACGGCAACCGCCGTCTTCGAGATTGGCGGCGAGACGTTTGTCGCCCGGGAGACGGTGGTCGTGAACGCAGGATTTAAAACCGTTCTTGGCAAAGAAGAAACCGAAACGAAGCCAACATGGCTGCATCTATCAGAAGGCCAAACGTTCGCATCGGTGCAACTTGAAAGGGAACAATCGTTCACTGAACCACCGTCCCGTTACTCCGAAGCTGACTTGCTTGCGCAAATGGAGAAATATGGACTCGGCACGCCGGCGACCAGAGCGGACATCATCGAGCGGCTCGTCGAAACGGAAGTCGTCGAACGGAAAGACGGACGCTTTTATCCGACGAAAAAGGGAAAACAACTGATCGAGCTCGTCAACGAGGACCTAAAATCGCCGGAGTTGACCGCTCGTTGGGAGCGTGAACTGGAGGCAATCGCTCGCGGAAAAGGAAATCCGAAACAGTTTTTGTCCAACATTCGCCGGCAAACGGAGCAACTTGTCGCTGAAATCAAGCAAAGCGAGCAGACGTACAAAGCGCCAAACCTCACGAATCTCTCTTGCCCGGAATGCGGCTCACTCTTAAAAGAAAGAAAAACGAAAGACGGACGGATGCTCGTCTGTTCAAACTTGGAATGCCGCTACCGCCGGAGACGCGACCCGAAATTGTCGAATCGCCGCTGCCCACAATGCCACCGGCGCATGGAAATGCATGAAGGAAAGGCCGGTCTCTATTTCCAATGCCGCCCGTGCAACATTGTAGAAAAAGCGGAAGAAACGAAACGCACAGCCGCAAAAGGAACAGAACGGTCGCTGCTAAAAAAATACAGCCCGTCCAATGAGTCGTTTGGCACAAGTTTAGGAGAGCTGCTCAAACAGGCGCTTGAAAAAAAAGAATAATCACTGTAAACCGCCAGAAGCTGCATTTCTGGCGGTTCATTTGTATCTCTGCACCCGAAACCTTCTTTTCTTTGTTCCGTATATATATGTAAATCTACCGTAAAGGGGAGAGTATGATGTTAAAGAAGTGGCTAAAAGGGCTTTTGGGGCAGCATCATCACTCGTCGCATTATAAAAAGCATTATAGCAGCAGCGATTACCATATGCCGAAGTCGTATTCTTATAAGCACCCGTCCCAGTACGGACATAACCATTACAAAAAGAAACATCGTAGCGGCAGCTTTTTCTCGAGCTTTTTCGGCAGCTGATGAAGCGATTCATTGACCGCCATCCGCTCATCGCCCGCTGGATTGATCGCCCGCATCGGAGTGGAAAAGTGCTTTTTGGCCGCTACGAAATCATCGAAGAACTCGGGATGGGGAGCTACGGCATCGCCTATAAAGGGCGCGATTGTGACAACGGGCGTCTTGTCGTCATAAAACAGGCGCGGCGGACAAAAGGGAAAGACGGCCGTCGTCTTCTTCAGCGTGAAGCAGACGTGCTCTCACATTTACATCATCCACAAATTCCGGCATTATACGATACGTTTATCGAAGGCGGACAGCCACATCTTGTGATGGACTATATCGGCGGAGAGACCGTGGAAGATCGGATTTTTCACCTAGAGGTCACGTACACGGAACAGGCAGCGTTTCGATTGTTGCTCGATGTACTTGATGTCGTTCGGTATATTCACGCTTTAGGCATTATCCATCGCGATTTGCGCATTCCGAACATCGTCTGGCGCAATGGGACGGTATTTGTCATCGATTTCGGCCTGGCGTGCCGCATCGGCGAACGAATAGATTTTCGCGATGATGATCCGCTTGAAAAGCGGCTGCGGCGCGAACCACACCCACGAAGCGACTTTTATGCGCTCGGACATTTCACATTATTCCTCTTATATTCCGCTTACGAACCGACAAATGAGGACGAAAAAAGCTGGGAAGAAGAGCTCGATTTGTCCCCGGAAGCCTATGCGATCTTGCGAAAAATGCTGCAGCTAGACGCGCCATATGACCATGTTGACGAATTGATCGCCGATGTCAAACAGTTATTGGCCGAAAACGACCTGGCACAAACTAGGGTGCTCTAAACGGACAGAACAAAGCCCCTCTCGCCTATAGAAGCGCGACAGAGGGGTTTATTTGATGTTCCGTTTCCCTTTGTGATTGATCCGGTTCCTGAGCGTTTCGCACCGTTGCCAATAAAGTCTACTTCCCCTTAAACACCGGCTTTCGTTTCTCTTTGAATGCCGCCACTCCTTCGCGATGGTCATCCGTTTCGACCATCAATCCTTGAATGAGCCGCTCCTCTTCGAGAATTTCTTCGAGCGTCGCAGTCAAAGCGTGCTCGATCAGCCGTTTTTGTTTGCCGATTGCCTTCGTCGGTCCAGCGGCTAGTTGGACAGCGAGCGCTTCCACCGCCTTGCGCAACTCTTCGTCCGGAATAACCTCGCTTAACACACCAAGTTCATACAGACGGCGGGCTGAAATCGGTTCAGCAGTGAAGAAAAACCGCTTGGCTAAATGTGGGCCGACAAGCCGCGGCAGCCAATAGGAACCACCGCCGTCGGAGACAAGACCAACGTTCGCAAAACTCAAAATGAACTGGCTGTCTTCAGCGGCCAAGATGAAGTCACAAGCGAGCGCCAAATTGAACCCCGCCCCGGCCGCCACGCCATGCACGGCGGCGATGATCGGCTTTTCACACGCTTTTATCGTCACAATCAACCGGTTGAGACGGCCGATATGCTCGTACGCCTTTGGGGCATTCGATTGCCCCATTGCTTTGACGTCGCCACCGGCGCTGAATGCCCGGCCAGCGCCGGATAGAACGATCGCCCGAACAGCGTCGTCCGCGGCAGCGCGTTCGATTTCACGAGTCAACCCGGCGATCATCTCCGGGCTGAAGGCATTGAGCCGCTCCGGACGGTTTAAGGTCAGCCATAGGATCGATCCCGATTGTTCCACAAGCAAATGCGCGGTTTCCATCTTCCTCTCCCTTTCCCTTTTTTATCCTTGTCGCCCTTGATCCGTTTAGTTAAAAGCGAATTCGGCTCTCGGCAACCCCCTCCGTGCTCAACGGAGCCATCTGCACGAAGCTTTCATCCAATTTCTTACAACACCCTTCTTTTCCCAAGCTCAAATAATTATGACTGCTACTTAATGAGCCAACCGCCATCGACCAACACATCAGAGCCCGTCATGTACGACGCTTCCGAAGAGGCAAGAAACGCAATGACGCTTGCGATCTCTTCCGGCACCCCCACCCGACCTAAGGCGGTGTTGCGCTCAATGGCTTTGACAAACCGCTCATTTTGCAGGCCGCGCTCGGTGAGCGGCGTCTCGACAAAGCCAGGTGAGACGGAGTTGACGCGAATACTGTATGGGGCCAGCTCCAAGGCGAGCGATTTCGTCAAGTTGATCACGCCAGCCTTGGCGTCGCTATAATGCGGAATTTCCGCTCCCGCCTGATGGCCGGACAAGGACGCGACATTGACGATGGCCCGGTTGGCGCGCTCCCGCTTCGCCCCTTCGATCATCAGTGGAGCAAGCGTTTGTGATACGAGAAAGACGCTTTTGATATTGACCCGCTGCACATCATCCCACTCTTGTTCCGTAAGCTCAAGCCATTTCGTATGGGTCGAAATGCCAGCATTATTAACGAGCACGTGCAAGTCACCGTACCGGTTCTGGACATACGCCGCCAAGGCGTTCACTTGTTCACGGTCGGTGACATCGGCCGCAAACCGGTCTGCAGCCGCCGGTGCCCCGAGGCGCGCGATTTCTTGCGCTGTTTCTTCCAGTTTGGCGACAGTGCGACCGACAAGCACGACGCGTGCTCCTTCTTGTGCCAAGCGGATGGCCGTCGCCCGGCCAATGCCGCTTCCCCCTCCTGTGACCACGGCTACGGTATTCGAAAAACGCATCGTTTTCCTCTCCTTTTCTCTTTTGTTTCCTCGATCATCCAAACTGTATTTCACTTCCATAAGCCTTCCCACTGCTAAAACGTCAGCCCGCCGCCGTCGACTGACAACGTCGCTCCGGTGATAAAGGAAGCCTCATCGGATGCTAAAAACAATACCGCATTCGCCACTTCTTCCGGCGTTCCGATGCGGCCGAGAGCGTTCGCTTTCGAGATGATCGGCCATTTGCGCGCATCTTGTTTCCAAGGCGTAATGATTTTCGTGTCGATGACACCTGGGGCGACGGCGTTGACGCGAATATTGAATTTGCCGTATTCGAGCGCTGCATTTTTCGTTAACAAAATGACTCCGGCTTTTGAGGCGTTGTAGGCCGACTCGTATTTTTTTCCTTTCATTCCAAGCAAACTCGATGTATTAACAATCGCCCCGCCGCCCGATGCTTTCATCGCAGGCACGGCGTATTTGATGCCGAGAAACACCCCTTTCAAATTGACATCGATGACCCGATCCCACTCTTCTTCGGATAAATCGGTGCTCCGCACTTCCGAATGGCCAATGCCGGCGTTGTTAAAAAGAATATGTAGGCCCCCGAACGCATTGACGGTTGTTTGAACAAGGTCACTCACTTCTTTCGAATGGGACACATCCGTCTTGACGAAAATCGCTTCGCCCCCGCGTTCCCGAATGAGGCGGACCGTCTTCTCTCCTCCTGCTGCATCAAGATCGCTCACGACGACTTTCGCCCCCTCAGCTGCAAACCGAATCGCCGTCGCCCGACCGATGCCGCTGGCGCCACCGGTGACAACGGCCGTTTTTCCGTTCAGTCTCACAATCCTCCCGCCTCCTCTTTTTTGAATCCGCTTCCAAAACAATGTATACTAACCGGTTGGTATGTTGTTTCTTTTATTATACAATGTATTTCGAATATTTCAAATGTTTTTATCTATAAATCGGGAAGTCTCTGCTTTCAATAAATAGGCGTGAAAGCCCATTCTTTTAGAAAGCCGGTGAAAAACGGCTGTCACGCGCAAATCAGCGGCATTTCGCTAAAAAAGAAAGCTGATTCCGCAAGGTTTTTCTAATTAGGAAACAGATGGAACTAGCAGTATTTTGTACTAAATCACCAGCCCTTTAGAAGATGGGTGAAAAACCGCCGTTTCCCCTGATCGATAAATGAACGCGTGAAAAGAAGGGCTGATGCTACAAAGTTTTTCTATTTGAGAAACCATGTTGTGGAGCTATATTCTTCATTAAATCACCAGCCTTTTAGAGGCGGGGTGAAACCGGCCTCATCGTTTATAGTATGCCTCAGACGACGGATGCCGCTCCGAAAGGAGCTGGGGAGAAAGGATAACATTGCCATTCGTATCCCGCCTGGAAACAGCGATACTAAAAATGGAGGTGCATTGGCATGATGGATCGCTGGGATGAATCAGGCGCTACGTTTGGCTTTCCGCGCTATACTCCAGGAACCGGCCTTCCCGATGAAATGAGCCCGATTCGCGATATCGCCCGTGGCTTGGAAAACGGCCGGCCGCCGGTCATTGAAGTCACGCCCGCTGACGGCCGCCAAGAGGCAGACGATATCGACTTTCCGCCTGTTGACCGGGCGTTTTGAAGCATTAGGCAACAAAAGAGGGTGTCACGCTGTTTGGCGGACATCCTCTTTGCGTTGATGGCGCTATGCGGATGGGCATGACAGCACTGAATTCGACTTTGTACGCACGTGTATGTAGAAACCGGCAAACTGTATGAAAAATATAACGTTGTCGATCTGAGCACCCGCACAGTCGGCCGCTACCCTTCCCAAGAAGGATTTGGCTGGACGAATGCGGTTTACGCAAAAATAGCGGTCGATCTTCTCGGATGCACGGTCTGTTTGCGCTAAACGCCCAACCTAGAAGGGGCCGGCTTAGCGGCGCACGGACACCCACGGCCGCCCGCCTTCCCAATGAACACGGATCGGAAGGCGAAACGCTTCTGAAAGCCGCTCATTGGTTAATACCTCCTCTTTTCGTCCCGCGGCGGCGATGCGCCCGTCCTGCAAGAGCAGCACATGGGTGATCGATTCTACAATTTCTTCAATATAATGAGTGACGTATAAAACATGGCTCGGCTGGGCGGCGATTTGCTCAATCAAGGATAAGATGTCTTCCCGGGCCAATAAGTCAAGGCCGACGGTCGGCTCGTCCAAAATAAGCAGCTTCGGATTCGCCATCAACGCTCGAGCGATCAATGTTTTCCGCTTTTCTCCTTGTGAGAGCGTCCCGTATGGTTTTCCCCTGACCGCTTGCAAACGGAACGCCTTAATGAACGATTCCGCTTTCACCCAATCGTTATCGGTGACGGCATTATACAAGCCAATCGTTGCAAACTTGCCGCTGATGATGACATCTTCAACCTTCTCTGTTTGCAGCGTGTCGTGAAATTGATCAAGGAGCGAGCTGCTTACAAACCCAATATGCCGTCGCAGCTCCGGCAGACTTGCCTGTCCAAATCGATAGCCTAATACTTCAACTTCCCCGCGCGTCGGGTACTGATAGCCTGTGACGATATTGAGAAGCGATGTTTTCCCGGAGCCATTGAGGCCAAGAATCGCCCATTGCTCGCCTTCTTTCACTTCCCAATCGATTTCATGCAAAATCGCGCGCGGCCCCCGCATCCATGACACATTGCGCATGCGGATGATGACGGTCATTGTGCCTCTCCCCTTTGTTGTTCATATGGACGATCCTGATAGAAAAAATTGGGCAGCATGGTCGTGTTGTCATACGTTCGGTGAAAAATGTGCGTTGTCGCCGGAGAAAGAGGTGGAATCAGCCATGTCCAGTCGCCGGTGACATGGCGGCCGGCTGCGTTCTCTTGCTGTTCAAACAACTGAAATTGACGCGCAGCGGTATGATGATCAACGATGCTGACGCCCACCTTTTTGTAGGAATACAAAACAGCGATATTCAATTCGATCAACGCCTTGTCTTTCCATAATGATGCGTTGGAGTTGGTGTCAAGCCCCATACAAGAGGCCACTTTCGGAAGCATGTTGTAGCGATCATCATCGGCAAAATTGCGGGCCCCGATCTCCGTACCCATGTACCATCCGTTAAACGGTGCTGCCATATAGCGAATGCCGCCAATTTCTAAACACATATCTGAAATAATCGGGACCGCGTACCATTTTAACTGCAGATCGCGAAACCACGGAAACTCCGGATGTTCAATTGGCACCTCAAGCACCAATTCTTTGGGAATCGGTGTCCAAACAGGCTTCTGGCCGTCTACCTGGATCACCAAAGGCAAAACGTCAAAAGGCGTTTTTTCCCCCTTCCACCCAAGTTGTTCACAGGCGCGGGTGAAAGTGAGGGAGGATGAGTCGCCGATGATCCCTTCTTCGGCTTCATAACCGGCATAACGAATCAGTTGATGATTCCAAATGCGCACTTCCCCATTTGGACGGAAGATCGTGATCGTCGGCCGGATTTTCCCGCCATTGGTCGCAAACTCAATATGATGGAATAGATAAGAAAAAACCTCGTCTACGGCAACCGCCTCTCTCGCATCAATGACATAGAGTGATTGCCAAAACAAGCGGCCGATGCAACGGTTGCTATGACGCCAAGCCATCTTAGCCCCATAGCTTAACTCTTCGTACGTATGGCTGTATGTGCCGGTTTGTTCCACTTCCCAACGGATTTCGTTCAACCGTCGCTTCAATTCTTGCTCGCTTTTTCCAAGCTCCCGATAGCTTATTGTGATAAACTGTTCTGCTTTTTTCATCAACTGCACATCATGCTGTCTGCCCCTTGTTTGATTCATCTCACTCTCGATGTTTACCATATATGCTTCTTTTTCCTCCACTTTCGATCAATTGGACTCTTCGCAGTCATTCCAACTCCAATCAAGAAACAAATTCCCCCGAACCACCACATTTGCTCGATAAACATCGAAATCGCTAAAAAAATGAGCGCAAAACCGAGCAGTCGACGGATGGACATGATTCTCTCCCCTTTTCCCCCGCATGGAGCGCCCTCCCATCGTGCGAAAGCAATAGTGGACAGTGCGTTAAGACGCCTTTCCCACGGGGCAATTGAGAATGGAGCAACGCTCTCGTCCCTATTGTAACAGAGGCTTCCAAAAGAAAATAGAGAAAATTTTTCAATGAAACAACCCGCTTTGGACGGCTTTCTCCTTCAGCGCGCGCATCCATGGGCTCAATGGACCTTTCAACAAAAGTCCGGCCAAAAGGGCGGCAACGGCAAACAAGAGAAGCCGCTTGACATCATGCTCAACATTTTCCCATACCATCCCGCCGACCGCCTCGCGCATGACATCAATGGCATAGGTAAACGGCAGCCAAGGGTTTAATTGCTGAAAGAACGGAGGAATCAGCTCAATCGGATACGTGCCTCCCGCTCCGGCAATTTGCAAGACGAGCAACACAATCGCCATCGCTTTTCCCACATTCCCGAACAAGGAAACAAGCGAAAAAACCACCGCCATAAAGACAAAGCCGCACAAAAGACCGAACACCATGAACCATCCCGGCTCACGGACGAAAATATTCGGCAGGATGAACGCCGCTCCCGCTGTGACGACCATCGCCTGCAAAGCATTCAGCGTCCAGAACGTCAACAGCCGTCCGACATATCTTTCCCGCTCATTCGCTTCCAAAAACGAAGAAGGATCCGTCGACAAGACAGAAACAAGCAACAAACATCCTACCCATATGGCCAGCACCGTATAAAATGGATTCATGCCCGAACCATAGTTTGGCAACGGAAAAAGGCGGAACGTTTGCACGTCAACCGGGTGGGCCAAAAATGCACCTTTCGCCTGTGGATCTTGTTTCAACAGGCGAATCAGTTCATTGATGTTGGTTTCGCTTTTTATTTTCGATAGAAAGGCGGCTAGATCGCGAACCTGACGGGAAAGAAATGGATATTGAGCCTGTGCGGTCTTCAGCGCTTGTTGCGCGGCTGCTAAATCACGATCTGTGTTTGACAACCATTGCTCTACCTCATCTAACGCTTGATCTATGCCGAGAAGCGTTTGTTTCGCTTGGCGTACTTGCTTCCCCGTTTGATCCCATTTCGCACGCAACAGAGGCACTAACCGTTGGCGATATGCTTGATCAAGCTGCTGCGCCTGCGTGTCCAATAAGGCCATTTGTTCACGCAGGTGAGTGATCTTCTCTTCGACGCCTGTTGGATGTTGTTTCACTAGCGCCGCTGTTTCTTCAATAGACGCTAGCGTCTGCTCGATACGGCTCACTGTGCGCTGCACAGGTTGAAGCGAAGAGGAATCAACTGTCCCTTCCCATGTTCTCAACGTTCGGCGCAATGGCTGAATCAATGGGCTCGCGTCAGTTGCCGCCTGTTGGATGAGAGTCGCCCAGCGTGCTTGCTTTTCCGGTGTATCGAGAGACTGCGGCGTCTGCTCTGCAAAGGAAAAGGGAAAGAAATGGAGCGTATGAACCACCATTTCCATCGGCTTTTCCCATAGGTGCGATGAAGCGTTGACTTGCATGAACATCTCCTCAACGCGGCCTATCCATTCTAAACCACGCCGCACCGTTGCTTTGGCATCCGGCAGAAGCTCGCGGCCTGTACGAACCAACGATCTCGCCTCTCCTACATCGCGATCTAGGGCTTCCAATTGTCGTTGAATCGTTGGCAATTCGTTTTCTAGACGAAACACGAACGCCTCAACGCGGCGAATGGCGGGAAGCTGCTGTTCGAGTGTCACTCCCGCTTGGTGGAACAAGGAAAACAGCGCGGTGTTGACCACTCTCACAAACTCATCGCTGACTTGCGCTGACAACGTACTTGCTCCACGTTCCGTGATTTTGGGGGCGATAGCGTTTTGTTTGTCGTTTTCATAGTAGTAAATAACCGCCCTCTTCGGACGTTCTTGGACTACCGTCGCTAATTTGGCCGAGAAATCAGCTGGAATGACGATCGTCGCAAAGTAGTCTCCCCTCCGAACGCCTTCCATTCCTTGTTTCCGCGTGACAAATCGCCACCCTAACTGGTGGTTGTCTTTTAAGGTCTTAACGATCTCATCGCCAGCGTGAAACCGGTGACCGGCCAGCTCCGCCCCGCGGTCTTCGTTCACTACGCCGACCGGTAAATCCTCTGTATGGGCATAAGGGTCAATCGAAGCCTCTACATTGATCCAAGCGTAAAGCGATGGAAGAACGATCAGACCAAGAGCCAAGATGGCTGCGGCCCAGTTGGTTGTGAGATGTTTCAAATCGTTCACATAAATGCGCCATGCTTGTTTCACTTTGATCCGCTTCCTTTGCTTTCAAGTCAATTATGCTGTTGTTAGTATGAGCGGATCACGCAAAACTAAACCAACTTGGCCAGTCCTGTTGTTCATTTGCGGAAAAAAAGCCAAAGCGCCAAAAATAGCAAACCCATGGCGGCTAGGCGCGTCAGATCAAACGGGATGCGCTGTCCGCCGAACAAACCAAAATGGTCAACAATCGAACTCATCACGAGCTGCCCGGCGATCACAGCCATCAATGAATTGGCAACACCGATTTTCGGAACGATGAGCACCATAACAAACACGTAAAAGGCGCCGAGAATGCCGCCCGTCAACTGCCATTTCGGTACGGCAAACATGGCTAACAGCTCGCCTTTTCCGAAAAACAATTGCACTAAAAATAAGACGATCGTTCCGATTAAAAACGAAACGAACGACCCTTCGAGCACTCCGACCCGCCTGCCAAGGCCGCCGTTCACTCCCGCCTGTATGGAGACGGCCATCCCGGCCGCTAAAGCTAGGATCATCCATAACCACTTCATCTATCTCTTCCCCTCCCTTTTCCGCTATCCCTTCTCGCCAAACGGCCTCCTAGGCATACAGACGCATGGCGATTGCCTCTTTTAACATCCTCCTGCTGGCTCAGATGTCTTGCCAACTTGTCTAGGAGGCCGGTGATTTCGTGAAAAATACTTCGGATCCCAGTCGTTTTTCCATTGGAGACATCTTGCGGAATCAGCTTTCGTTTTGGGCAGAAAGCCGCTGATTTACTCGTAACAGCCGTTTTTTCACCAGCCTTCTAGCACCCATGCGACAGAAACAAGCGCATTTTACCAATATCGGTAAACATATTTGACATGGCGGGGAAAAATCCTTCTTTCCGCCAAAGGAAAAGAGGAGGAGGGCAAATAAAAAACGGACGCATCTTTCTTGTTAAGATTCGTCCGTATGTCTGTCAATTCGGGTTAAGCAACAAAGAGAGACCGTTTCGCTGACTTAGCGAGCCGCTGGCTCGTTTGCTGTTCTAGCTGTTCATACCCGCCTTTCCCATCCGGGATCACAATGACGCCCATCACTTCTAATAACCGTTGCAGTTCCTGATTATTCGACACGCGAGCCATACGCCAAGTGACGCCATCTGCCCCATATTGATGGGCGTGATGCATCAACATCTCCGCTGTGTCGTTTTGGCTGTCGAAACTAATGCTTAAAAACGAAAGACGATGGCTATACGGAGACTGACGAACGACGTCGTAGACGCGGCGCAAGTTCATCTCGATCACCGGGCACACATCGCCGCACCTTGTATACATAAAAGTGGCTAACACCCATTGGCCGCGCTGATCTTGCCAGGAAAACATTCGGCCGTTTTGATCCTCGAGTTGAACGGCCGGAAGCAGTTTTGGCTCTTGCAAGATGGCGAGACGGCGGGCGGTTTCGCTCGTAAACGCTCGAAACCCGTCCGTCCCGTGCCAAAGAAGCCCAAAACCGAACACAAGCGCGAGAGCCACCGCTACAGTTTTACGCACGCGGCCCCACCTCAATGTTTTGCTTTGCCTGAACAGTGATCACCGAAACGAAAAAGCGGTAAAGGAACACCATAACAGCGACGATAATGACAATCGCAAACATCGCCCCCATGCGGTCATACGGAATCCATTCCGGAACATGCACAGCCCACCGCCGCGGTGCGCTCACTTTTCCAGAAAACAGGAACGTACCGCATAGACTGAGTAAGAAAATCGTATACACCCAGAAGCTGACCATATCCGCATAGCCAATTTTCCGTCCATTTCCGCGAATGAAATAATACACGGCGATGACTCCCATGTAAATGACCGAGTTGGCGAAGATATGTCCGAAGGCGTAAATCAAATTTTTCGCGAGCAACGGATCCATCTCAATCGATGGTTGGAACAAATTGATTAAGCTCATGACTAAGACGCTCGCCCCAGCCGTTAAGGAAACGAGATTGACGATCGAAACCATCGTGCTCGCCACTACCGTAGGCGGCGGACCGTACCCTTTCACTTTTCCGAGAATTTGCGGCCAGCCAAGTCCATGTCCAAGACTTCCATATTCACGAATAATGGCTCGCGACGTATCCAGATAAAGGAGCAAAAAACTGATACCAATCAGCAGCATGCCGATCAAGTACAGGCTCGCGCCTGTTTTCCCCCACATGCCGGCCGACATCGCCGGCAGCGGGTATAAAAACGTCCATGCTCCGGCGAAGCGGAAGACAAAAATGCTGATGGCTGTCATCACCGCCCCCGTTAAAAACAGCACAAAATGAGTAACAAAAATCGGAAAAGATAAACGGACATACTGGCGTAAAAAGTACCACATCACTGCCGACGCAGCGAATGCAGCGGCCCCGATCATAAATGTTCCGTGCGCGGTCATCATTTCATAAAATGTATCTTGTCCAAGCGGAATCATCTTTCCTTGCGCCAACAGCATCAACAATCCAAGCACCATCATAAGCAAAATCGCGATGCCGCTGACGAGCATGTACAAGGCGGTCATCTTCCGGACGTTCGTTTCCATTATTTCCCCTCCCCTTTTTGGCCCGGCACGACGGTAATTGTGGCTGTCATCACATGGTGGCCGATGCCGCAATATTCTAAACAAAGCACTTGATACGTCCCTGGTTTCTCAAACGTGTAATAAATCGTGTTTGTATACTTCGGCATGGCCTGCGTTTGGGCTAATAGTTCCATGTTTTCATCATAAATGCCGACTCCGTGGTTGACGTCCACACTCGTCACCTGAAAAGCGATCGGCTCACCGACGCGAAATTCGTTTCGGCTTAATGCAAAACCAAACTGGCGCGCTTCTACTTGAACAACGGCCGGATTGGCGGCGTGCGCCGGCCTTTCAAATGGCAAATCGCGCAGCGTGTAAAACGTCGCTAGCCCCATGGCCGCAATGACGACCAAAAACCATATATTCCGGATTCGGTAGCCTTTTTTCTGAATTGACTCATATTCGGCGCGCTGACCGGAATGGGCGACAACGTATAAAAAGACGAAAATGACAAACAAGATGAGAACAACGGAGATGATCCACGCGGCTTGCTGGTACATGGTCTGGCTATTCCCCCTTTTCACTCGTCAAGATAGTTTCACTATAGGGGATGATGGCGCTTTCTTACAGTTAACTTCATCACAAAACAGTCCATTTTTCACACAATTTGGTTTTTTTGGTCCTATGTGATAGAGAACACAGTGGTGCGACAGCGGACTTGCTATAATGGGAGAAATGGGGTTCAAGGGGGAATGGGGATGAAATCGTTGGCTTTTTGGACGCTATGTACGACGTATCTTCTCATTGTGTTTGGCGGGTATGTGGCGTCCTCGAATTCGGGGATGGGGTGCGGTCCTGATTGGCCGCTTTGCAACGGGGTGCTCATCCCGGTGTTAAAAGGAGCAACGTTGATCGAGTACGCCCATCGATTGATCGGCGCTTTGCTCGCGCTGTTGACGGGGAGGCTTTGCTTTCGCTTATGGCGTTCTTCTCGAAGCGGGACAGATCGTTTCGTTTCAGCGGCCACAGCGGCTTTGCTTGCTGTACAAATTGTGCTAGGGGCTTTCGTTGTTTGGTTTGACCTTCCGCCGATCGTCGTCACGATTCATTTCTTTATCGCGTTTCTCTTTCTAGGCTGCCTCCTTTGGATTTGGCGGAACGTCCATCGCACTCTCCAACGGCACCAGCGAGCCGGCCAGACATCTGTTAGAATAGAGACAAAGCGGCACATCCATGTTCTTTTGGTTTTGCTGACAGCTACATTACTGCTTGGCGCATACGTGAAACATCAACATTACGGTCTGGCCTGCGGATGGCTGACATGTGGGGAACAGCTATGGCCGTCTAACGAAGCGCAAATGTGGCAAACGGCCCATCGAATTGCGGCTTCCGCTACGGTGTTGTATACCCTTTGGACAGCGTTTGTTGCCTACAGGCGCCGCTGGGGGCGCCCATTGGAGCAGCGCCTTCTTTTGGCCGCAGCGGTCGGGCTGCTGCAAGCAGTGATCGGGATAATCACCGTTACGACAGAAGTTCATCTGCCCTGGGCGGTCATCCATTTGGCCGTCGGCACATGGATGGCTTTGCTGCTAGTCGAGCTGAAAATTTACTTACATATGTCCGTTGCGATAAGATTATCTGCTCGCGGGCGGATGAGAGAATACACCCAAACACCCGCCCGTTAGACATCAACCAAACAACGTGCGAAGCCACCCGCCGACGAAGGAAACAAGAACAACCGCCCACGCCGGCCACTTCCAAATGGCAAGCAAAAGAAAGGCTCCGAGGACAAACGTAAAATCAACGGGATCGTTCACCGCTTTTGTCCAAATCGGATCATACAGTGCCGCGAGCAAAATCCCGACGACAGCGGCATTAATGCCAGCAAGCGCCGCTTGGAAACGCGGTTGGTGGCGAAGCCAGCGCCAAAACGGAAATGCGCCGAGCACAAGCAAAAAAGACGGAAGAAAAATCGCTGCCGCAGCCACGAGCGCACCTTTCCAACCGAATGCGGCCATGCCGATGTACGCCGCAAATGTAAACAGCGGCCCCGGAACAGCTTGCGCAGCGCTGTAGCCGGCTAAAAACTGGCTAGTGGTGACCCACCCTTGAGGCACCACTTCCGCTTCCAAAAGCGGCAGCACGACATGCCCGCCGCCAAACACAAGCGCCCCAACGCGGTAAAAGCTGTCAAATAGCGCAACAAGGGCGGAAGGAATCGAAGCACGGGCAATCGGCAGGACGATCAGTAGCAAGGCAAACAAGGAAAGCAGCATAAAACCAGTGGAACGACGAATAAAAGGAGGGATGCCCACTGAAGACGGCTCGACTGTTTTGCGCCATCTGACCGCGCCGATGGCTCCTGCGATGACGATCACCGCCACTTGATTCCATGCCCCCGGCATGAGAAGCACGGCGATCGCCGCTGCAATCGCAATCGTTGCCTCGAGGCGGCCGGCAGCAAACTTGCGAGCCATCTCCCCTACGGCTTGTGCTACGACCGCGACGGCCGCCAACAGCAAGCCATGCATCCAGCCTGCTTCTTCCAAAGAAGCATGTTGCAGCCAGACGGCAGCAAGACTAAGTGCAACCGCCGACGGCAATGTAAACCCAAGCCACGCCGCCAACGCACCCCAGACGCCGGCGCGCATCAGTCCGATTCCGATGCCGACTTGGCTGCTTGCTGGGCCGGGGAGAAATTGACAAAACGCAACGAGATCGGCATACGTTTTGTCGTCGATCCATTTTTTTCGTTTGACGTACTCCTCGTAAAAATAGCCAAGATGGGCCACCGGTCCGCCAAACGACGTCAAGCCAAGCCGAAGCGCCGTGATTCCGACTTCCCAGACGGAGCCGCGTCGGCTCGCTGCCGGTTGATCCTTTACAGCCATCGATCCTGCTCCTTTCGTTTGCGAGAATGTCATGCTACAATCATATCATCATTGACAAGAGGAGAGAATATCATGAACATTCGAACGATGGCGACAAACGGTTTGATCGCTGCTGTGTACATCGTGGTGACAATGCTCATTCAGCCGTTTGGCTTTACAAACATTCAATTTCGCATCTCAGAACTATTGAACCACCTAGTCGTATTTCGCAAAACGTACGCCATCGGCATCGTGCTTGGCGTCTTTTTCGCCAACTTATTTTTCTCGCCGATCGTCGCGTATGACCTCGTATTTGGGGTCGGCCAGTCGGTGCTGGCGCTCTTGATTACGATCGTTTCCATGCGTTATGTCGAGAACGTTTGGGCTCGTATGGCAGCCAATACGTTGTCGTTTACCGTTACTATGGGCATCATCGCCCTCGAACTAAAACTGGCGCTCGGCCTTCCGTTTTGGCTCACATGGCTGACAACGGCCATCGGCGAGTTTGTTGTGATGGCGCTCGGCGCGCCAATCATGTATGCTGTTGGCCGCCGCTTGGCACCGAAGATGTTCGATTCTGCCCATCAAAGCCGTTAGCGGCCCCTTGCGCCTTAGGCAGGGGCTCGTTCCATTCTAAGGGCGCATTCCTACAGGCTCTCAGGGGAAGTCTTGATCAACCTTACAGGCTTTCAATCACTATGGCATCGAACGGACAGCCCATTCAATGATCAGCGACATCACGGCAAGCAAGATGACTCCCACCGTCGTGATCTGCAGCGCCCTCCGCCATTTTGGCGATAGGTCCCGCGCCACCCGAAGAACAGCAAGGCCGGCGCCGATTCCGCCCACCCACATGAAAAGGCCCACCGGGGTGGCAAGCAGGCGCCAATCGCTGATCCAATAGTAGATGACGAACGTCTGACAGACAAGCAGGATGCATACGATGATTCTCACGGTTCTCCTCCCACCCGATTGAGGCGCTGTGCCGTTGAAATGGACGGCGTCGGGTGTTTCACCGTTCTTGTCGATTCGAAACTATGCCAGCAAATCCCGATGATGATGACGGCCAAACCAACGAACGCCCATCCGTTTGGAAGTGGAGCTGACAAGAACAGCGCTTCGCCGATGACGGCAAACATGACTTCCGCCGATTGCGTCGCTTCCACAGCGGCCAGTTTCCGTTCGTTCCCTTTTGCCCGATCGGTAGCAATAAAAAACAACGTCGTCGCGATGATCCCGGAACTAATGGCCACGATGAACGACTGCATGGTTTGCCCCGCCGACGGCACCCCTGATGTCAGCCAGCCAATCAACGCGACAATCAGCCAAAACGGCAAACTGGCCATCGTCATCCCCCATACGCGTTGAAACGCATCAAGGCGCCCGGCGCAATGTTCGATCATTTTCCGATTGCCAAGCGGATACGCAAACGCAGCAATCAGCACAGGAAAAACCCCCAACGCGATTTCGTTCCATGTGAGATGGCCTGCTTGCTGGAACTGAATAAGGACGACGCCGAACAAGATCAAAAACGAAATGAAGAGCGCCCGTTTTTCAATCGGGCGGCGCACCAATACTGTTCCGTTTTTCGTTTTTCTCTGCTCTGTAAACAGCGGGCTAAGCAGAACACCGGCTACAATCGTGCACTGCCATGTCCCGGCCACAAGCCACCCTGGCCCGTAGGCGGCCGCGTAGGTGAGCGGCGCGTAAAACAAGCCGAATCCGACCGTCCCCCAGGTGATCCATACCCGCGGATGGCGCTTGAGGTCATGCCAAACCGGTCTGATGTTGCGGCGGAACAAAACGATGGCAAACAGCAGCGGCACCATAAAGAAAAAGCGAAGCGATGAACTCCACAGCCAACTGCCGCCAGCTAATTCCATGGACCGATTCAAGATGAACGTAACGGCAAAAAAGAACGAAGCGACAAGGCCGATGGCCATTTCCCTCATAATTCCCATCCCCTTCCCAATATCACAGAACAGGTTTATTGTATCTTATTATTCGAAATTTTTCTATTTGTTTTATTGATTATTTAGAACATAGTTTTATTTAATAGGATGGCGGTTATTTTGCCCATTTTTCCCAGCAGCAAGCCATAAAAAAGGCGCCCACGCAAGAAAGTGGGCGCGCGTTGATTATAGTTTGTTGGCCAGCATGAACGGGACGCCAACATTTTGACTCCAAATCGATGAGGAAGTATTTGAGCGGAACCGGGCGCTCGCCGACGTACGGAGCAACTTCACCCCCCCGTCGTACTCTGCTAAAAGCATCACCCGCGGAAGAAGCATTTCTTCCACGGGTGTCAGTTAGCCTATTTCTTTAACTCGATTGGCACAACTTTTCCGTTTTCCACCGCTGCAACGATAATTTTCGATTCAAAGCCGCCGTCCTCGCCAACATTCGGAACGACATACACTTGCTTGTCTTTCGGAATGTTTTTCAATCCTTCGTTCATATGTTCGCGAATCGCGGCCGGATCATCAACCGTGCCGGCTGCCTTCATCGCTTCGACAAAGGCGTAAAGCGCCAAGTAGTTGTAGGCAGATTCCGAGCTCGCTTCGGCATTGTATTTCGCCCGATAATTTTCCACAAACTGCGGGGCTCCCGGCTCTTTTGACTCAACGAGCGGCATGACACCGATTGCGCCCTCAAGCATCTCGTAAGAACCGACGACCCGCTTCATTTCATCCAACTTTGCCTGGTCCATGACGATAAAGCCGCCTTTAAAGCCAAGCTCGCGCGCCTGTTTCGCCACTTTCGCTGTCGGTTCTGACGGTCCGCCGATAAACAAGACATCCGGCTTTTCTTTTAGCGCATTCGTGATGATCGTGAAGAAATCAGTGTCTTTCGTAAAGTCAATCGATGCGTTATAGACAACTTCTCCGCCTTGCTTCTCCCAATATGGCAACAGTTTTTCCGTCCAGTCTTTCCCGTATTGCGTCGCCGTCGGCAAAGCAGCCAATTTTTTGCCAAACCGTTTCATCACGTAGTCGGTAAATGTGGGAATGTAGCCGTCATAACGCGGTGGAATGCGGATCGTCAGCTTGTTTCCGGTTTGTGTGATTTTCGGCTCGCTCGTGTAGGCCGCGATAAGGAAATTGTCCGTTTGGTTGAACACTTGCAGCGCCATGACGCCGCCGCTATGCGGAGTGAAAATAATCGGCGTACGGTGTTCTTGGACAAGCCGTTTCGCATTCGCCGCCGTTTCATTCGGCAAATACTTGTCGTCTAATGAGACAACATTGATTTTATATGTTTTTCCCTTTACTTCAAACCCGCCGTTTTTATTGATTTCGTCCGCCGCCATCTTCACGCCGTTTAACGTCCGTTCCCCGTAGTAGGCAGCCGGGCCGCTTAGCGGGCCGCTGTAACCGATGTTGACGACGTTGTCGCCCCCTCCGCCATTGCTGCCGCTGTTGGCATGATTGTTCGTTGTCGAGCTGCTGCACGCCGCAAGCATCAACGCCATGACGGCCGTCATCATAGCCGCGATCGACCATTTTCTTTTTTTCATTCCGATCCCCCCTATTGTTTATTGTAAAATAATATTGGATGAATAAGTGCGGAGCCGCTGTTCACCTCCTTTCAATGAGACGCATTGCTTGCTTCCGCTTGCGAACTGCCTCCACCGCGGCCATCACTTGTCATGTCCCGATGTACGCCTTGCGGACATCGTCGTTGGCGAGCAGTTCATCCGCCGTCCCTGAAGCGACGATCGTCCCGTTTTCAAACACATAGCCGCAATGGGCGATGGATAGCGCCGCATGAGCATTTTGTTCAGCGAGCAAAATCGTCGTTCCTTCTTCATTAATTTGTCGGATCGTCGCAAACATTTGCTCGACGATGAGCGGGGCAAGCCCGATCGACGGCTCATCTAGCAAGAGCACGAGAGGGCGCGACATTAACGCGCGACCGATGGCAAGCATTTGCTGCTGGCCGCCGCTCAGCGATCCGGCTGGCTCGTTTCGCTTTTCATGTAAAATGGGAAACAACTCGTATACATGTGCCATCGAGCGGCGGATGCCCTCTTTATCTTTTCGATGAACGTACGCGCCCATAAGCAAGTTTTCATATACACTCATGCGGGCAAACAGTTTGCGTCCCTCGGCACATTGCACGATGCCGCGCTGAACGATCCGGTCAGGCGGCAGCGGGTCAATGCGCTCTCCGTCAAGGCGAATTTCGCCCTGCGTTGGTTTATGCAGCCCGCTGATCGCGCGAAACAATGTGCTTTTTCCAGCCCCGTTGGCGCCAAGCAGCACCGCGATTTCCCCCCGTCTAACGGAAAATGTCACATCGCGAATCGCCGTGAAGCTGCCATAGCGGACAGATACGTTCGTCAACTCAAGCAACGGTGCTCCCCCCTAAATACGCCTGAATGACCGCCTCGTTGTTTTGCACTTCTTCCGGCGTCCCTTCGGCAATTTTTTCGCCGTAATTAAGCACCATAATGCGGTCAGCGATTTTCATAATCATTGACATTTTATGTTCAATGAGACAAACCGTCAGGCCGCCCTCGACCATTTTGACGATCAGCTCTTCCAATCCTTCCGTTTCGTCTGGGTTGACGCCGGCAGCCGGTTCATCAAGCAAGACGAGCTCCGGGTCGGTCGCCAAGGCGAGCGCAAACGCCACCCGCTTCTTTTGTTCTTGCGACAAATTGGCAACAAGTCGATCCGCCACATCGATGAGCCCAACGAAATCAAGCACTTCCATCGCTTTTTCTTTGCACGCCTGCTCCTCGCGGCGATGCCGTTTTGTGCGCAAAATGGCGTCAAACAAATTCGATGCGGTGCGAAGCCGGTGGCCGATGATGACGTTGTCCATCACCGTCGACTGTTCAAACAAATGGGTCGTTTGAAACGTGCGAGCGATGCCAAGTTTTGCCCGTTCGTTCGCCGGCAGGCGGGTAATGTCGCGGCCTTTAAACATAATTGCGCCCGATGTCGGCCGATGCAAGCCGCTAATTAAATTGAAAAACGTCGATTTGCCCGCGCCGTTCGGGCCGATGATGGCGTTTACTTTCCCCTGTTCGACGGAAAACGTAACGTCATTGACCGCCAACAACCCACCAAATCGTTTCGTCAACCGTTCGACGTGCAAAAACATGGTTATCCCTCCTTTACGTGCCGTTCGCCCCGTCCTTGACGCGAGGCGGCCAGTTCAGCAGCGGCCCGGTTTGCCTTCTGTTCAAGGCGGCGCGCCTCGGCGCGCTTCGCTTGATAGCGGATGAAGCCACCGGCAATGCCGTGCGGATAAAAGATGATCAAAAGCGTCAACACCGGACCAAAAATGAGCATTCGGTAGTCTTGCAAAAATTGCAGCTGCTGGGATAAAAACGTGATGAGCAGCGTGCCGACGACCGGTCCGGCAAGCGTGCCGATGCCGCCGACAAGCAAGTACGTTAAAAAGTCAAACATGACGGTGACATACGCGATATCCGGGCCGAGAAAGCGGATGAATGACGCATACAACGCTCCGGCAAGCGATGTAAAAAAGACGGACAGCACAAACGAAGCGAGCTTGTTTTTCATCGTCGAGATGCCAAGCGTCAACGCGAGCTCTTCACTGTTGCGAATGGCGATATACGTCCTTCCCGTCAGCGAATAAACAAGCCGGTACATCACAAACATGACTGCGAACAAGAAAACCAAAACGAAATAATATTGGGCAACCGGCGTCTGAAACGACAACGGCCCGATGTCACTTGGCGCCGGAATGCCGATGAAGCCGCGCACTCCGCCGGTCAGGCTGTCCCATTTATCAATCACTAAATAAAGGATATACCCGACACATAGCGTATAAATGGCGAAAAAATGCTCTTTCGTCCGCAAGGCGACAAGGCCGACCACAAGGCCAAGCAGCGATGTCAATGCGCACGAGAGGATAAACGCCCACCAAAACGGAAGCCCCGCTTTCACGGTCAAAATGCCGAGCATATAGGCGCCAACGGCAAAAAATCCAGCATGGGCAAGCGACAAATAACCGGTATAGCCAGCAAATAAGTTCAACCCGTAAACGGCGATCATCCAAATGAAGGAGATCGTCATCATGTGCAAGTAATAGCCGTTGGTCACAAGCAGCGGAAAGGCGAGCGCAAACGCTGCAAGAACAGCAAGCCATAGGCGTCGTTTTTCGAAAACGGCCATCAATGTCCCTCCTTGGCAAACAGTCCGTTCGGTTTAACCGTTAAAATGATGACAAGAATGGCGAAAGCAATGATATCTTTATAGTCATTCGACACGTATGTCGCCCCTAAGCTTTCGCTAAAACCTAAAATATAGCCGCCGACAATCGCGCCAGGAATGCTTCCCATGCCGCCGAGAATAATGATGACGAACGCTTTCAAGATGACGAGATGACCCATGCCGGGAAACACGAGGTTGATCGGCGAAGCGAGCGAAGCGGCGAGCGCGGCCAAACCGCCGGAAAGAAGAAAGGTCATCATGGCGACTTTGTTCGTGTTAATGCCGACTAAATTCGCTCCTTCGCGGTTTTGCGCCATCGCGATGATCGAAGCTCCGATGAATGTCTTTTTCAGGAAGAGGTAAAGCAAGATCATGATGACAACAGTGGATGCGATGATGAGGATGCGTTGAACCGTGAGCGTTAAGCCAAAAACGGTGATGACATTGCCGTATGGCGTCGGCATCGTCTGATAATCCGCCCCCCAGACGAATTGGGCGAACGCTTCCAAAAACAGCAAAATGCCGATCGCCGCAATTTTATCGTGAAGCGGCGGCGCGTCACGAAGAGGATAAAACACCAACCGCTCCATCAAGACGCCGAGCAGCCCGACCGCCACCATCGACACGACAATGGCAAGCCCGTACGGCAACCCCGCTTGACTCATAGCAGTGAGCGTGACATAACCTCCCATCATATACAGTGCGCCGTGGGCAAAGTTTGGGATATGCAAAATGCCGTAGACGAGCGTTAGGCCTAAAGCAACAAGGCTGTAAACGCTTCCAATAGTCAGCCCATTCAACAGCTGCTGAACAAACAATTCCATTCCAATCCCCCTTATCTCTTGCAATGAAAGCGGACGAACTGTCCTAACGGTTCGATGCAGCCTATCTTTTTAACCGTTCCTCCGCCCGAATACCGTTTAAAATTAAGTCAACGTAAATGTCAGTTAACTCCTCTTCGGAAACGCTCCCTTCCGGCTGAAACCAATAGTAGCTCCAATTCGTGATGCCAAGCAGGCCGAACGTGATCATTTCTGCATGAAGCGACGGCTTAAATTCGCCGCGGGCGACCCCTTCTTGAATGAGCTGTTCATACTGTTTGCGGAATGCCCGCCGCTTTCCGCGGATTTCCTCTAAATGGTCATCAGCCAAATGCCGCATTTCGCGGAAGAAAATGCGGGCGCTTTTCTTCCGCGTGCGAATGCTGCGAATCACCATATAGACAATGGCGTGCAGTTTTTCTGTGCAACTCTTCTCCGGCTCCCGCAGCAGGCGCATCTGCTGATCAAGCAAATCCTCGATATAGGAGATGCATATATCGCGCAGCAGCTCTTCTTTGCTTTTGTAATAGTAATAAAAGGCCCCTTTCGTTGCTCCCACCGCTTCGACGATTTCCTGCACCGACGTTTCTTTGAATCCTTTCCGTTCAAACAACTCAATGGCGGCTTCCCTTAACTTGTCTTTCATTCTCTATGGTCCCCAACGCGTCATTCTCTTTCAATAATCGTCGCGATCCCTTGTCCGCCCCCGATGCACGCGGTAATGAGGGCGTATGTCCCGCCGCGGCGCTTTAGTTCATACACCGCTTTCGTAACCAAAATTGCCCCCGTCGCACCGAGCGGATGGCCGTGGGCGATGGCGCCGCCGTTGACGTTCACTTTTTCCGGATCCATTTCAAGCTCACGGTCACAGGCGATCACTTGGGCGGCAAACGCTTCATTGATTTCGATGATGTCCATCTCATCAAGCGTCAGTCCAACTTTTTCAAGCACCTTTCTCGTCGCCGGCACCGGACCGATGCCCATGATGTTCGGGTCGACCCCGGCAACCGCATGGGCGCGGATGACAGCAAGCGGCGTCAAGCCGAGCTGTTCGGCTTTTTCCCGCGACATAACGACAAGCGCCGCCGCCGCATCATTGAGTCCTGAACTATTTCCCGCCGTCACCGTTCCGCCTTCCAAAAACGCCGGCGGCAGTTTCGCAAGCGCTTCCATCGTCGTGTTCGGGCGCGGGTGTTCATCTGTATCAAAGACAAACGGTTCGCCTTTTTTCACCGGGACGGTGATCGGCACAATTTGTTCATCAAACCGCCCTTCTTGCATAGCGCGCGCCATGCGCTGCTGGCTGCGTAAAGCGAAGGCGTCTTGCTCTTCGCGGCTGATGCTGTATTTTTTCACTAAATTTTCTGCGGTGATGCCCATCGGCGGGTCGCCAATTTCTTTTGGCGACAACTGCGATTTGCGGAAGTTTGGCGGCGTTGAGCTGTACGGTTTTTCCGGACGGTCCATCAAATACGGCGCACGGCTCATGCTTTCCACTCCGCCGGCGATATAGACGTCCCCGTCACCGGCCCAAATGGCTTGCGCCGCTAAATTGACGGCGTTAATACCTGATCCGCACTGGCGGTCGACAGTCAGCCCGGTCAGCCCAAGCGACAGCCCCGTCTTAAGCGCCGTCAGCCGGGCGATGTTGCCGCCGCCGCTTAAGACATTGCCCATGATGACATCATCGACAAGTTCCGGGCCGATGTTCGCCCGTCGCATCGCTTCTTTGATTACTTCCGCGCCGTAAACGTGCGCCGGCAGCGTCGCCAAGGCGCCCCCTTGGCGGGCGATGGCCGTTCTTACAGCAGACACAATGACGGCATCCCGTTTCATCGTCACTCCTCCTTATCTTTTTCAATCGGACACAATCTGTGCGCCTTTTAAAGCGGGGGAGGACCGATCATCCCCCGCTTGCTCCTTGGGCGGAAGGGCCCTTTACTCATATAGCGAAAAGACCGCTTCGCCTTTGATGACTTCCTTCCCGTGCTGGTTGACGGCGGCGACCGTAAAGCGGATTGCCTTGTCATCCTTTTCTTTGACCGTTGCTTTTAACGTGACGACATCGTTTAAAAACACCATTGATTGAAAACGGACGAAATAATCTTGGACAAACCCTTCCTCGTGATATGGAGTAAACAGCTTCGCCAAGTTGCCCATCGTCCACATGCCGTGAGCGATAATCCCCGGCAGGCCGGCTTTTTTCGCCTCTTCATCAATCGTATGAATCGGGTTGTAGTCACCCGATGCCCCCGCATATTTGATCAAGTCAAGCCGGGATACGGGTGGAAGCGTCACCTCGGGAAGCGACTGCCCGACTTGCCATTCGCGAATCGTCGTCATACGCTCATCGCCTTTCTAACCGCCTCGTTGATAATGATCGTCGAGGTGGAGGTAAATAGAAGATTCCCGTCAGCGTCTTCGCCGTTGTTGGCGATCACTAAAAAGCCGAGCTGGCCCATGCTGCTTTGTTTTTCGTAATAATCTTTGACTTCCGCATAGCAGTACAGCTCTTCACCGACAAACAGCGGGCGCTCATAACAGAAGCGCTGCTCGCCGTGGATCAGTCCTTTTGACGGTAATTTCAGACCTTCAATAACACCGTAGTCAAACACGCGCGGGAACGTCGGTGGTGCGATGTTGCGCCCGTAGCGCGACCGTCTTCCCGTCTCCTCGTCCCAATAAATCGGATTCAAGTCGCCGATCGCTTCGGCGAATTTTTTCACCGCTCCGCGCTCAACGATATTTTTCACTTTGGCTGACCGTTTGCCAATATCGTCTCGGTACATCGCTCGCCCTCCCCATTTTTCAGCATTTCGGACCGCCGGCAACGTACAGCACTTGACCGTTGACAAACGACGATTTTTCATCAGCGAAAAAGGCGACCGCGTTGGCGATATCTTCCGGGCGACCGCTGCGTCCGGCCGGGATGTTGGCGACGCTTGCCTGAATGAGCTGCTCAAACGAAATGCCAAGCCGCTCAGCGGTCGCTTTCGTCATATCGGTTTCAATGAATCCCGGCGCAACGGCGTTTGTCGTAATGCCAAACTTGCCAAGCTCAATCGCCAACGTTTTCGTAAACCCTTGAATGCCTGCTTTCGCCGCCGAATAGTTCGCTTGGCCACGGTTGCCGAGCGCTGAGGTGGATGAAACATTGATGATGCGGCCGTATCCTTTTTCGACCATATACTTTTGTGCAGCGCGGGCGCAATAAAATGCCCCTTTCAAATGGACATCCATGACCGTTTGCCAATCGTCGTCCGTCATTTTAAACAGCAAGTTGTCACGGATGACACCGGCGTTGTTGACAAGAATATCGAGCGAACCGAATCGATCGACAATCTCTTGCATCGTCGCTTCTACTTGTTCACGGTCGGTGACGCTCGCCACTTTGGCGTAAACGTCATACCCTTTTTCTCGCAGCTCTGCAGCCGTCGCTTCAAGGGCTTCTGCGTTTAAATCAATGAACGCCACTTTCGCTCCTTCTTCAGCAAAGCGGGTGACAATCGCCTTGCCAATGCCGCGGCTTCCTCCTGTCACAAACGCTACTCTTCCAGCAAATCGTTGACTCATCGCTTTCTCCTCCCTTTTCGACAACGCTTTCATTTTTTAAATGAACTGCCCAAGCTTGACGTGCCCTTTGATCAAATTGCGGGCAATAATGAGGCGCTGAATTTCATCCGTACCGTCATAAATGCGCCACAATCTCGCCTCGCGGTACCAGCGCTCGATCGGCATCTCTTTCGTATACCCCATGCCGCCGTGAATTTGCATCACCCGGTCAACGACGCGGTTGCCCATGTTCGCGCCAAACAATTTGGCCATCGAGGCCAAATGGCGGTTGTCCTCCCCTTCATCGAGCGTGAATGCTGCATTGAGCACAAGCCATTTTGCCGCTTCAATTTCCACCGCCGAATCGGCGATCATCCATTGGATTGCTTGCCGCTCGGCGATTGGCTGGCCAAATGTAACGCGCTCTTTCGCATAGTCGATGGCCATTTGCAACAGCCGCTCTGCCGCACCGACCGCGCGGGCGCCGACGACCCAGCGCGCATAGCCGATCCACTCAAGCCCGAGCTTATAACCGTAGTGCAGCTCCCCTAAAATGTTTTCTTCCGGCACGCGTACATTTTCAAAAATTAAGCTGGCTGGTGTTGACGGTCCCATCGTATGTATCGGCTCAGAGCGCCAGCCCATGTCGCGGTCGACAATAAAGCACGTCACTCCTTCGCGTCCGTTCGTCGCCTGATGCCGCTCTTTGTCCGTAATGGCGATGACCATAACGAAATCGGCGTCATTGCCCCCGGTGATAAATGTTTTTTCACCGTTTAGCACCCATTCGTCCCCGTCTTTGACCGCCGTCATTTTAATGTTGCGCGTATCCGATCCTGCACCCGGCTCGGTCATGGCAAAACACGATTTTTTCTCCCCATTGATCGTTGGGATTAAATATTTTTTCTTTTGTTCTTCATTGGCGTAATACAAAATGTTATCCGCCGACCCGCCAAACTGGAACGGAACGAGCGTTTTTGCCACCTCCATGAACACGATCGCCTGCATGACATGGCCAAGATTTGCGCCGCCGTATTCCTCCGGTGTATTGATCCCCCAAAACCCTGCTTCCTTCGCCTTTAATTGCAGCTCTTTTAATTTCTCCGGCGCAAGCCCCGGCTTCCCTTCACGCTCATTGCGCAAGACGTCGTTTTCCAGCGGCATCAACTCTTTTTCGACAAACTTGCGAATCGCCTTTTGAACCATGCGCTGCTCATCCGTTAAGCGCAAATACATGATTGTTCCCCCCGTTTTCGTTACACTTTGAAACGAAATCCCACTCCCATAAATACCAACCGGTTGGTATGTTATCTTTATTATATTCGAATGTTCTGAAAAGTACAATACTTTTTTATACTTTTGTCCAACAGGAAAACACCGGATGCGTTCTCCTGTTGGCGCAAGTGTTACGAATCAAGAGTGCTCAGCTTTTCAGCCGTTTGGACGATATGGCCAAACGCTGCGTTCAATTCTTGCAAACTGGCGGAATGTTCTTCGGTGAATGCGGCAATATGCTGGATGGCGGCATCAAACTCTTTAATCGCCTTTTGAATGCTCTCAAGTTGCTTTTTAATCTGAATCGCTGCGTTTTTGCTGCCAGCTGCCATTTTACGGATTTCACTGGCCACAACTTCAAACCCGCGGCCGTGCTCTCCGGCTCGCGCCGCTTCAATAGCGGCATTTAACCCGAGCAAATGCGACTGATCGGCCACCTCCTGCACAAAGCGGACAACAGCATCGATTTGTGCGACATCTTCCATTACTTTTTGCGACTGCGTTGACAGTCCTTGTAAAGAGCCAGCCACTTCATTCGATGCTTCAGCGACCTGCTCAGTCGTCGATGTCATTTCTTCGACTGTCGCCGTCAATTCGGCCGCACCGGTCCGGATCGTTTCCACCCGTTGGTTCGAGATCACAGCGCTAACCACACCGGCAATCTCTCCGTTCTCGATAATGGGGACAGCCGTTGAGATGTACGAAAATCCAAACAATTCCTTCCCCCGTTCCTCGCGAAGCTGCTTCCCGGTCCGGAGTGCCCTTTCCGTCACTGTCCCTGCATATCGATCAATCGGCGCTCCAACTTCAATTTTTAAATCAATTTGTTTGCCAGCAAGATAACCAACGATCTTTTCTGTATCAGCAACAACGATACAAGCATCTTCAGGGTATGTTTGTTGGTAGTATTCCATCGCCTCTAAGACAGATTGCAGCTTCGACATGATCCTCCCCCCTTCCAAGCATCATCATTTTCTACTATACTCCAGCTTCTCTTCTATTGAACACAGGAATATAGTCCCGTTATTTTCATTCAAGTTGCTTGCGCACACTAACGACCGTTTCACCGATCCCGCCATAAATGACAAGATCGAACATCCCGTCCATCCTTGTCGCTGTTTTATTGATCAGCACTTTCCTTGTTGCTGGTGATTCAGAGGCAACGTAAAGCGGAATTTGATTCACAGGTGTCACCTCCAGGCTCGTTCCCATAGCCAGCAACAAGTCGCTCTCCGCCGCCCTAGCAAACGCTTCTTCGATATGGGGAACGAATCCGCCAAACAAAACCACATCCGGTTTCAAAATCGTCCCACACTCACCGCAGTGCGGCACATCGACGCGGTTGACAAACGACAAGTCATACGTCTTGCCGCATGATGGGCATGTCGATGTCTGCAACGTGCCGTGCAGCTCAATGACATTCGTGCTTCCTGCTTTTGCATGCAGCCCATCGATATTTTGCGTTAAAATCGTCACTATTTTACCGATGTCCTCCAACCAACGAAGAAACCGGTGCCCATCGTTCGGCGCAAAACCGCCCATCAACTTCAATGAAAACAGCCGCTTGAATCGGTGCCAAAAATCAACGGGGTCCTTTTCAAAATAATACTCCGACAAATAATGCTCAACATTTGCCTCATGAGCGTAAATGCCGTTTTCCCCGCGGAAATCAGGGATGCCGGACTCCGTGCTCATCCCCGCTCCAGTCAGGACGGCGATCGTGTCAGCCTCTCGGATCCATTGCGCCAGCTTGTCTTTTTCCTTCATAATCCATTCCCCCTTGCCATACAACGTTCGCTTCTATTATACACTTGCCGTTTTGTATGTAGACGCAAATGAAAATAGGATATCTTTCCTAGCTTCACAGCGTGTTTCATCCTTTGAACGGAACAGATGGAAACAAATTCATAGAATAGTAGGAACAAATCTCGATTGGGTTCTAGATCGGCTCCTTTTATAATGGCTGGCAGAAACATAGAAAGGTGGTTGAAAGCGTAGTGAAACTCCCGATCAAAGACGACCCGTACGATAATGCCGTTCCGTGGGGATTTACGATCCAAAAAACGCAAATCGATCTGACCGGGAAAAATTTAGCCGACTATGCCGTCTGGTGGAATACAGCAAGCGAGGCAGACAAAGTAATTACAAACAACATCAAAACATGGATGAAGGCAAATGGCTATAGCGGCAAGGAGATCAAAATCGTTGCCATCCCGAGGTTGTCGCTGTACGCGCCACTTTCTGGCGGCCGCGTCTCGAAAGGCGATATCGCGATTGAATACATTACAAAGGGCGATACGAACAAAGATGGCACACCCGCCATCCGCCGCCTGGAGTTTACCGGCGTCCCCGCAGCGAAAATCCGCGCTCTCATCGGCAACCGCGTCATTCTCAGCTATCTTCATTCTCAGCTATCTTGTCACCGAAGTGAATGAAACGGATCAGTCGATTACCGTGAAAGGAAAGGGGGATGGACATGGTGTCGGCATGAGCCAATACGGGGCGAAAAAAATGGGTGAACTGGGCAAAAAATACACAGAAATTTTAGACTTCTATTATCCAGGCGCTTCGCTCACGACTGCCTACACGAAAGCGGAACGAATTACACCGCCGGCGGTCGAGCCGATGCCTCCGAATACCAAAACGCGCCGCAGCCACCCCTGACTGCACAAACACCAACAGATCTGAAGGCTCCAACCATTAAAGACGTCGCCGCTATGTATGTGCCAAAAACAAATCAGCTCACCGTCCGCTACGCCATCGATGAAGAAGCGGCAGTCACGATTTACGTCAAAAACGCAAGTGGCAAAATCATTCAATATATGCAAAAAGACATAAAACAAAAGGCGGGAAGCTACACAAAAATATGGGGCGTCGGCGCTAATCCAAACGGAAAATATACGTTTGGCATTATTACAAAAGACGCAGCCGGCAACGTTTCATCCGCTGTTGCCAACGCCGTTGTGAACAAGACGGTCGCCCCGCCGAAAGTGGACAGCGTCAGCGACCGAAGTTCGACGGTAACCGGCACAGCGGAAGCCGGAGCGACTGTACTCGTGAAAGCCGGGACAAAAACGTACAAATCAATAGCCAAAACAAACAGAACGTTTGCCGTTGCCATCCCGCGGCAAAAAGCGGGGGCAACGCTGACGGTGACGGCTGTCGACCGCGCCGGCAATACAAGTCAACCAGTCCGTCTTACGGTCAAAGACCATACAGCGCCCCCGGCGCCAAAACTGCATTCGATCACGAGCCGACAAAGCGTGCTCACCGGCAAAACGGAAGCCGGCGCCACCGTCACGGTCAAAATCGGATCAAAAACATACAAAACGACCGCGCGCAAAGACGGCACATTCTCTGTTGCCATCGGCCGGCAAAAAGCGAAAACAGCGCTTGTCGTCACCGCTGCCGACCGTGCCGGCAATGTCAGCGCGCCGGTAAAAGTGCAAATTCGATAACAGAGGAGAAGCTGATCCAAAAGGTCGTCTGTCTCCAAGGAAGGCACAATATATAGTGAGATAAAAATATATAGTTGATGAAAGAGGGTGTCCCGATCTTTTTGGGACACCCTCTTCTGATTGCCGTATATTCTCGTCGCGATTCATGGCGAAACATTTCATGGCCCGCCCAATTCGCCTAGGCGAAGTGCAGCTACCGTAAGTTGAACCCTTTCCCTTCCACAAATTCTTTCATATACATCCGGACCGAATGGCTGAGCATGCTGGCCATCTGCCCTGTCCATGTATCACGGCGGCGGCCGTTTGTCCGCTGTTCATAGTAGGCTGACACGGTTTCATTATACCGCTGCAGCTGCTCGATGAACCGGGTGTGGTCTTGATCGTATTCATTCTCATGATACACATGGTCTAGCGGCAACCGCGGCTTTTTTTCCGGCTGTTCAGCTGGGTAACCGACGGCAAGCCCAAACAGCGGAATGACCCGTTTCGGTATGTTGAGCAGTCGGCATACGTCTGGCAGGTTGTTGCGCAGCCCTCCGATATAGCAAATGCCAAGCCCCATCGACTCAGCGGCAATGGCAGCATTTTGCGCCGCAAGCGCCGTATCGATGAGGGCAACCATAAACTTTTCTGTGCTCTCAAGCGCTGGAAGCACGTCTTTTTCTTCTAGCTCACCAATAAGTTCATGGCGGTGAAAATCGGCGCAAAAGACAAAGAAATGGCCGTTATGCTCGACATAAGATTGATTTCCCGCCAGCTCGGCGAGACGCCGCTTTTTCTCCGGGTCGTTCACCCCAATGATCGAATACGCCTGAACGTAGCTTGAAGTCGATGCCGCCTGGGCGCATTCAACGATCGTGCGAATTTGTTTGTCCGTCAACGGCCGGTCTTCAAAACGGCGGATCGAACGGTGTTGCAAGATCGTTTCAATGGCTTCGTTCATGTCCTAGTCCTCCTCATCCAAAAAATCGGTTGGTCTTTGGTCAACATCATAGCAAAAAAGAAAGAGCCAAAAAACCATTGGCTCTCTCCTGCCATTACTGCCCAAACCGCCCTTCTTGGTAATCGCGGATCGCTTCGCGAATTTGCTCGGGCGTATTCATGACAAACGGGCCGTAAGCGACGACCGGTTCGTTTACCGGCTCGCCAGCGTAAAGAAGAAGGCGCAGTTTGTCCTGAGCGGTCACTTTCAGCTCCGTTTCTTCGCCGCGGTCGTGGCGGCTTAGCAACAACACTTGCCCGGCTTTTCCTTCCGTGTGGTCAGCGCCAAACGCGCCGCTCCCTTCTAAAATGTACAAAAAGCCGTTGTAATGGCCTGGCAAGTCTTGCGCGACGGCAACCCCCGGCTCCACAGTCATTTCGACCATCGTCACTGGGACGATGTTTTTCGTCGGCGCTTGCACCCCTTTGGATGAGCCGGAAAAGACGCGGATCGTCGCCCCTTTTTCTTTTCGTACAGGCATATTTTCGGAGCGCAAATTTTGGTAGCGCGGCTCAATCAGTTTATGCGTGCTCGGCAAGTTGATCCACAATTGAAGACTATGTACGGTCGAACCGGCCGCTGGATCTTCTTTATGGACGACGCCGCGGCCGGCGGTCATCCATTGGACATCCCCAGGTCCGAGCGTGCCGTGGCCGGCTTTGCTGTCAAAATGTTCGAGTTCGCCGCTGATCACGTACGTGACCGTCTCGATGCCGCGGTGCGGATGAATATCAAACGCGCCCCGCTGAAAAATGTCCTCCATCAATAGCAAAAACGGGTCATACTCTTGCCAATTTCCGGGTTCGAGCACCGGACCGCTCTGGTGAATCGGGCTGTTGGCAGTCATTTGCACTGTCTTAATATGGCGAATGTGGCGTTGAACGGCCATAACCTCTCCTCCTCTTTTTTCCATACCGAACCAATCCGGAGAGGGGGCAGCCGACCACCGCCAACTGCCCCCTTCCCCTCCATCGTAGCCGATTCCACCAAAAATAGGCAAATGATCTGCTCAAAAGGCAGCCGTCGCACAAGCTGACAGAAACAAAAAACCTGCCGGCAATCGGCAGGTTGACGTTCGTATGTAAGATGGCGGAGGAAGAGGGATTCGAACCCCCGCGGGCTGTGACACCCCTAGCGGTTTTCGAAACCGCCCCCTTCAGCCAGACTTGGGTATTCCTCCGTATGAAAATGGAGCCTATCGGATTCGAACCGATGACCTCCTGCGTGCGGGGCAGGCGCTCTCCCAGCTGAGCTAAGGCCCCATCTCACTGGTCGGGAAGACAGGATTTGAACCTGCGACCTCACGGACCCGAACCGTGTGCTCTACCAAGCTGAGCTACTTCCCGTTATTTATTTTCCTTGCGACAATTTACATTTTATATGAACCTCTTAAGGAAGTCAATAGTTTTTTATGACTTTTTTACGGACAAGACGGACATTCATTGCTTTTCCGCCGCCAGCTGTATAGCCATGGCCCCTTTTTTCCTATACTAAAGACACGGCGACCATGCGGCAATATCGAAAGGGGGCGGGGGGTCGTGAAATTCATTCCGCCGGCGCGGCGCAAGCGAGCCTATTTGTCGCAGTTTACCACAACCTATATTCATTTGCGTCACCCGCTTGTCGTCGCCTTTTTTTCGTTTTCGTTTCCCGGCTTCGGCAATTTAATGCAACATCGCTACGCCAAGGCTTTTATTTTAATCGTTTGGGAATTGTTTATCAATACAAACGCCCATATTAATACAGGTATATTATACTCGCTCCTCGGCGACTTTGAAAAGGCAAAAGCAGTGCTCGATGAACGATGGCTCATGTTTTATGTCGCGATTTACATATACGGCATTTGGGACAGTTATCGAGGTTCTGTCGATATGAATAAACTGTATTTGCTCATCGATCGGGAAGATGCGCCGATCCCCCCGATTCGAGTAGGGATGTGGGACATCAACTATTTAGACAAACGCGAACCATGGCTGGCGCTCGCCTGGTCGGTGCTCGCTCCAGGGCTCGGTCATTTGTACGTTCATAAAGTGATCACCGGTCTGTTTGTGTTCGCCTTTACGATTATGGTCTCCTATGCCGCCCATTTACCGGAAGCGATTATTTATACGCTGACCGGCCGGTTGGACGAAGCGGTGTCTGTGCTTGATATGCAATGGGCTCTTTATTTGCCGTCCATTTATTCATTCGTCTTTTATGATGCGTACGTTTCCGCTGTGGAGTACAACAAATTGTTTGAGAAAGAATTATCCAACTATTTGCGCCGCTGCTGTCAACCAAAACGATTCCCGTGGCCGGTTTGATGAGGAGGTTCTTCTATGATTGTCGTCGCCACTTTCGAAAACCATTCGTTTGTTGAGCTGGCGATTTCCGCCCTTCACCAAAAAGGAATCGCTGCGCACCATCTGTTTGCCGTCCCACTCGATCGCCGCACAGAGGCACCGCGGCTGTTCGATACGATCCACCGGGCCGACGGCTTCAGTTTCCTTGACTTGGCAGCGATTTTGGGGACGTGCTTTATGCTGCTCGGTTCCATTTACGGCTATGTGCTAGCATGGGGGCCGATCATTTGGGGCATTATCGGAGCGGTGGGAGGCATCGGGTTCGGCCTGTTGTTGAAATGGTGGCTTAACCGAAAAACCGCGCGCCGCCAAACGAACGTGCATACGGAAATCGTGCTCCTCATCCGTTGCGATGAAACGCAATGGCCAGTGATCGAACGGCTGTTATGGGATCATCACGCGCTCGGCCTCGCCGGCATCCGGGACGAGAAAACAGGCGGCTGACAGCGGCGCAAAAGAAAAAGGCCAGCCTCCAATCGGCGGCCGGCATTGGGGCGGCGGTTCCCCAATAATTGCTCGCACACGGAAACAAAATCGTTGAAGATTTTGACGCATGAACGCTCGTTGAAACACCCGCGAGGGAAGGGAAATCTCCGCGGGTGCCTGTTTCCTCTCAATACACATCCCGCCGCGTAAAAACCACAAAAGCGATGATGAGGGCGGCAAGCCCCCAAACAGCCAGCACCGCCAGCGAAAAACCGAGCGTCATTCCTTCCACCGGCGGCGCCGTCCCTTTAATATAGTCGGTCAGACGCAAATTAACCATAAACAAATATTTCGCCGAATGCCATGACGACACCATATTGGATAAAATGGCACCGGAAATCAACGCCGCCAGCATAATGCCCATCACCGCTGCTGTGCTTCGCAAGAGCACGGAAAGCATAAACGTCAACGTGCCGACAACAACGCTGACAAACGCCGCCAAACCGAGCTCAATCAAAATATATTTCCACTGTGGAATCATATGGACGTTTTCCGTATTCAAGTCCTCCCCTTGCGGAATAAAGCCGGTCAACAGCGGCATCCCGAAGCCGCCATACCCAAATACGAGGCCGGAGATGACATACGACAACACCGCGGTCGTTAACATAATAAACGATACAGACAACAATAGAGCGATATATTTGCTGAGCAACACTTTCCACCGTTTCACCGGCCGGACGAGAAGCAGCTTGATCGTTCCGGCGCTCGCCTCTGATGAGACGAGGTCAGCCGCCACCACCATCACCAACAACGGCAAAAACAAATCGATGGCGCTTTCGATAAAAATGCGCATAAACGTCGGCGCACCGGGGGCGGACGGATTAATGTCGTGCTCTAAGTAATATTGCTGCTGCTTTAGGCGGATTTGCAAATATTTGCGCCACTCTTCCGACATGCTCGGCGACTGAAGGCGGTTTTGCAAGTCGACGATTTGCTGTTGCAGCTGCGTCCGCCAGTCAGTCGTACCAATCCGCTTCTTCAGTTCTTCCGTCTCCCGATATTGAGCGTATGTAAATAGAGCGACGAGCACCGCGACGATGGCGGCGATGACCCATAGCCGCTTTTTGCGGACAATTTTCAGCATTTCATTGTACACAAGCTTAATCAATGGTTTCGCCCCCTGTCAGCTCGATGAACAAATCTTCAAGCGTCGGAAGCCGCGGTTCGATCTCAGCGACGGCCACGCCGGCATGGACGAGTTTGGCGTTCCAAGCAGCGAGTTGGGCCGGCTCGTACGGCGTAACGATCGTCTCCTCGTCCGCCCGCAGCAATTCCGTTTCCTCAGCCAACAGCGCCCGCGCTTTGTCAATCGGAGCGGCTCTCCAAACGACGCGCGCTTGTTCTTTTAACAGCCTCTCGACTGTCTCGACGGCTAAAAGCCGCCCTTTCGCCATAATGGCGACACGGTCGCACATGAGCTGAATTTCGCTTAACAAGTGCGACGACACGAGAACGCTCAACCCTTCCGTTTCGGCCAAAAAGCGAATAAAGGCGCGCATTTCGCGGATGCCGGCCGGATCAAGACCGTTTGTCGGCTCATCTAAAATGAGCACCTTCGGCTTCCCAAGCAGCGCCTGGGCGATGCCGAGCCGCTGCCGCATGCCGAGCGAATACGTGCTCACCCGATCGTGAATGCGCTGCTCGAGCCCGACGAGCTTCGCCACTTCCATGATCCGCTCCACGCCGACTTCGGGCATCATGCGAGCAAAATGTTCAAGGTTTTCCCAACCTGTTAAATACGGGTACATTTCCGGATTTTCGACAATACAGCCGATATGGCGGATCGCCTCGGTAAACCGGCGATGAAGGTCATACCCGCAAATCGCCACCGTTCCCGACGTCGGACGAATCAGTCCGACAAGCATGCGGATTGTCGTCGTTTTTCCTGCGCCGTTCGGTCCTAAAAATCCGAACACTTCCCCTTCGTGCAAGTCAAACGAAATGCCTTGAATAATTTCTTTGCCGCGAATCGTTTTCCGCAGCTCTTTGACCGCTAACGTCACCTGTTTCGTCATCGGCGATCCTCCTCCGTCAATGTAATGAGCGAGGCGACGCGCTCCCCGATCCGCTTGTACCCTTCCTTATTCGGATGAAAATGATCGCTATACAAATAGTCGTTGACATGCAAGACAAATAAGTCAAACGTCGGCACAGCAACAATATTTGGATAGCGAGCCGCCACTTCAGCTGACGCAAAATTCCAATCACGAACGACGGCTGATGTTCGCTTGGCATCATCGAAATCGCTGAACGGATTGTACAGGCCGATCGCAAAAATGACCGCTTCGCTGTTGAAGCGCCGAAGCATAGCAAAAATGCGGTCAAGGTTCGCCATATATTGCCGTTTTGCCTCATCGAGTTCTTTCCCGTTCAACGCAAGCGCCTCTCCCCCCCGAAACAAATCGTTGCCGCCGATCGTCATTACAATCAGATCGGCCATGGCGATTTGCCGCTGAATCTCAGGTTGGTCAAGTTGGCGGAGCAGTCCATCGGAGCGCAGCCCTCGGATCGCCAAATTGGTGACGCGAATCGGTGCATCCGTCTGTTTTCGAAGCTCATCGACCATATAGCCGACATACCCTTTGCCGCTTTCATCGCCCGTTCCCCGCGTCAACGAGTCGCCTAAAGCGACAATGTCGATCTCCCCGTCACGCTTCTCCGTTTCATTGGCTGGCGGCTGCTTTTGTTCAGCCGAGGGGGTGGCGGCCGTAAACAACTGGTCTTGCACCACTAAGGCAAGACCGGCAAGCCAAAGCAGCGCGGACAGCGCAGCAACAACCATTAAAAGCGATACAATGTTGCGTCGCATACAATCACCTCACTTCTTCATTGTTCCCTCTTGATCGTCCCCTCTTGCAGTTCGTCTTGGCTTGTCCCGCCATCATTTGATTCGTTCAAACGCCTCTGTCTGATTCGCCAATGCTTCACATTCCAATACTTTCTCAGCTTCGCCGCCGCTTCCTTTCCAATCAATACGGCCCCTAGCCAGAACATGATTTCCGCCGCCGCAATGGCGCCGGTAGCGGTCAACGTTTTCGCTGTCGCAGAAAGCGGCAAAAACGGGGCGAAGGGAGGAACAATCCAAACAACAAATGACGCAATGATGAGCCCTATGCCAATGCGATATATGACAGGCCGCCTCTGCTTCACCCTTTCATTCCCCTTCCATCTTAATTTATGGCTGACCGCTTATTTCCAATCTACCGTACGATTACCATTTTATCATAGTTTCGAAAGAAGAATCCCGCTTTCAGCACGCAAAGGGCGCATCTCAGCCATCAACAGGGAGCATCGTTTCAGCGTCAGCTAAAACATACATGAACATCTGTTTTTACGAACAAGATATATGATTGCACCGAAAGAATCCAATGAAAAAAACGGAATAAAACCTTTTAGAGGTAACCTCCCTCCTATAAAAAAGAAACCTAGCCGAACCGGCTAGGCTAAATGATTATCGTTGTTTCCGCCAATAATCGATGATCCCCATCGCACATACTTGCAAATCGAGCTTGATGGCCGTATAAGCCGGCGATGAAGACGGGATGTTGCATTCGGTAAGAAATGCCGCGATCTCATGATGCAACTGTTGCGCAACCGCTTTCGCCTGTTCGGCAGCTGTCGCCTCAGGACGGCGGGCGATCACTTCTTTTCCGGCCGCAACAAACTTCGGCAGCCAAAAACGAAGCTGGCGGAATGCCTCCTTCGGTTGATCGAGTACACCAAAATGACCAAAATAGATGCGCTTTGGATTCAACTTCGCAAGCCGATCAGCTGACCGTTCCATCGCTTCAGGGTCAAACTGGTTGGGTGAAGTCGATGGCAGGCAAAATGCAAGCCCCGCTTCCTGCAGCTGCGGATAAAAAACACCGATCGTATCACCAGTAAACACACCGCCGCTGTATGAATCATAAATCGAAAAATGGTGGTTCGCATGCCCCGGCGTATCGTAAAACGTGAGCGTCCGCTCTGCACTCAAGACAAGCGTCTCTCCGTCCTCTTTCACCATAAGTCGTTCCTCGGGCACTGGAACAATCGGATCAAAGAGCGCGTCAAACTGCTCCCCGTATACCGCCTTCGCTCCGGCGATCAGACGCGACGGATCAGCCAAATGCCGCTTCCCTTTCGGATGGACGACGACCATGGCGCTTGGACAATGCTCGAGCAGCAGTCCAACACCGCCCGCATGGTCTAAATGAATGTGCGTAACAATGATATAGCGAATATCAGCCGGATCGATATGAAGCGCTTTCAATCCAGCGAGCAAATGCGGCACCGACGGGCTTGGCCCTGTTTCGACGATCGCCAAGTTCTCTTCGTGAAGCACGTATGTACCAGTGCGCTGCGGCATACGCAAGTCATATAAATCGATGATCGACATGCGGTGGCCTAAATCGATTGGTTGACTCATTTGTTCCTCTCCCCTTGTTCTTGTTTCCACGCTTTCTTTCCCTCGCGGACGCAAAACGCGGTTTATGTTCCATATTGTAACACGAAAACGGCCAAGCAGCCACATCGATGAATGGATAGCAAACGGAAAGGCGCTTTGTTTGCGCCCTTCTTTTCGGCCAGCCGCCTCTCCTATTATGAAGCCAACTCCCCGCGTGCCGCCAAAGAAGTTTGATAGAAAAAAGGCGCCCTGAACTGCAGAGCGCCCTTTGTTTGCCTTATTAAAACTTCCCTTGATATTGTTCGATTTCCCACGCATGAACCGCCGTGCGGTAGCTGTTCCATTCTTCTTTTTTCATCGCTGCGTATTCGTTGAATACATGCTCGCCAAGCGTTGCGCGGCCGATTTCGCCGCCTTCGAATGCCGCGATGGCAGCGCCTAAGTTTTCCGGCAAGTTGTCGATGCCAAGTGCAGCGCGGCGGTCTTCTGACATATGGAAAATGTCTTCGTCAATCGCCGCTGGAGGCGTTAAACCCTTTTCTACACCGTCAAGACCTGCTGCCGCGATAATGGCGTATGCCAAGTACGGATTGGCCGACGGATCTGGACAGCGCAGCTCGACGCGCGTTGCCATGCCGCGTTTCGCCGGGATGCGGATGAGAGCCGAACGGTTGGAAGCCGACCACGCGATGTAGCAAGGCGCTTCATAACCTGGCACAAGCCGTTTATACGAGTTGACGAGCGGGTTTGTCACCGCAGCAAAGTTTTTCACGTTTTTCAACAAGCCGGCGATAAACTGGTACGCTGTTTCCGACAGCTGGTTCGCGTCGTTTGGATCAAAAAACGCATTTTCCCCGTCTTTAAACAAAGAAATGTTCACATGCATCCCCGAACCGTTAATGCCAAACACCGGCTTCGGCATAAACGTCGCGTGAAGGCCGAATTTGCCAGCGATCGTTTTGACGACCCATTTGTATGTTGTCGCATTGTCCGCTGCGCCGAGCGCATCCGCGTATTTGAAGTTGATTTCATGCTGGCCTTCCGCTACTTCGTGGTGCGATGCTTCGATCGTAAAGCCCATCGCTTTGAGGGCGCGGTAAATTTCGAGACGGACGCGTTCACCCAAGTCTTTCGGCGACGGTTCAAAATACCCGCCGTTATCATGGAGTTCAAGCGTCGGATTGCCATTTTCATCGGCTTTGAACAAGAAAAATTCAAGCTCCGGACCGACCGAAATCGTATATCCCTTTTCCGCTGCCCGTTCAACCGTCTTTTTCAGCACGTTGCGCGGATCACCCTCAAACAGCGTGCCGTCGGGGTTGGCGACCGAGCAGAGAAAGCGCGCTTCCGCATACCCCTCTTCGACCGTCCACGGCAACACCGCAAACGTATTTAAATCTGGAACAAGGTACAAGTCAGAACGATTGATCGGCGAAAAACCTTTGATCGACGAGCCGTCAAACATGATCTTCCCTGCAACGACGTCTTCAAGCTGTTCGACTGTGACCGTTACATGCTTTAAAATTCCTTCAATGTCGACAAACTGCAAATGGAGAAGCTCAACGTTTTTTTGGTCGATCGTTTCTTTAATTTGTTCCAACAACCCCGTTTGTGTAGAGGAAACGAACGAGTTTGACATGTTACATTACCTCACATTCGTGCGTTTATTTTTCTAACATGGTTTTATTATAGAAAAAGAGCGGCCGTTTGGCAACACTTTTTTATCAATTTTTCTGTATTTTTATAACGATCTATTTGCAATCGCTTTCAAATTAAAGAGCAGAAAATGGATATTTATGCAAAAAACAAACAGCTTGGGAGATGAACGTTCCTCTCAAGCTGTTGTCAGCCACCCGCTATCGATGTTATATTTTCTCCTTACGCCGCCGCCATGATCCGGACGGGATGGACGGCAAGCCGGCCGCTTTTTCCGGCAAATAAACGTACACATACCCTTCAAACGGCTGGTAAGCATCCCGAACCCATACCCGCTCGTATTCATTGTCGCTCCGCCCTTCTGCATAATCTTCGAGCTCATCCATCGCTTTGAGCCCCTCTGCCGCCACCGTCAGCCATTCTCCTTCCACTTCCCCCTCTTCTCCAAGCACAAGCGCGGGGTACGGTCCGACGTTGTATAAACGGCCGTTTATTTTCCCTGGGCATACAGCACGAACGTATGGGGCGACGACATGATGGTTGTCTTCGCCGGTCAGCAGCGTTCCATACACAAACACCTGATATCGTCGTTCTGCCATCTCCTCGCTCCCTTTTTGTTTACATAACAAATGATGAAAACTCTAAGGGGGAAACAAAAACAATGGAAGCCCTGCCTCTCATCCATCCTTGCCGCTCCGAAACGGCGCCAGTGTGAATTTGTCTAGCGACAGACAGCAACAAAAAAAACCGCGCCAAGCTGCACTCGCGAAGCAACGGCACGGTGGTGACGATTTCTTGACGAACGAATGACTTTCCCCATTATACCTGTTCATCAATGGAAAGTCAATCAAATCGTTACGATGTTGGTTTCCATTTAATGCTGCAGCCGATGCTCGGCTTTTGGTTTTCTGGCACCGGACGCCCCGCCAGCAAGGCATCTAGCGCCGCCCGAAGCGACTCTCCGGTGACCGGAATGCCGTTGTTTGGACGCGAATCATCGAGCTGGCCGCGATAAACACATTTCAGTTCATGATCAAAAATGTAAAAATCCGGGGTGCAAGCGGCGTCGTATGCTTTCGCCACTTCCTGCGTCTCATCGTATAAGTACGGGAACGGATAGCCGAGCTCTTCGGCCACTTTTTTCATGTTTTCTGGCGAATCGTCTGGATATTGTTCAGCGTCATTGGCGTTGATCGCAACAAACGACACCCCTTTTGGCATGTAGTCATTCGCCAGCCGGACGAGCTCATGCTGGACGTGCTTTACAAACGGACAATGGTTGCAAATAAACATAATAACGGTCGCAACGTCCGATTTCACATCGTCCAGGCGGACGAGTCGACCATCGACAGCGTTCGTGAGCGCAAACGACGGCGCCTGTTTGCCGAGCGGAAACATGTTCGATTCGACAGCTGGCATCCTGAACACCCTTTCTCCTATTTTTTCTTCCTCATTATACCAAAGGACAGACGCCCCTACAAATATACCGCCCAAACCGAACCGGAAGACATGGCATATGATGACACATAGGCGAATGGAAAGGAGGCTTCTATGCCATTGATTTATTTGAACAAGCAAATGAATCCCCGTGTATACAGTGCAGCTCCTCCGCCATCTTCACACGTCATGTTCTATCATCGTCGAACAGCTGCAGACGAACTGTTCGACCAGCAAAAACAATTATTGGAACAGCTGTCGGAAACGCTCTCCCGGCTTGAGCAAGCGGTCGAAGAGCAACAAATGAAACAGACGCAACAGTACGAACAGACAGTTGGCGCCTTCACTCGCCTCGAACAATCCCTTGTCTCCGGACAGGGGGAACAGATAAAGCTCAGCGGACAGCTCGCCCAGGCGTTCGCTGAGCTCAGACAGACGGTGACAACGGGGCAGATGAAGCAAACAACCCTCTATCAGGAGCTCGCTGAAGCGCTCGCTCTCCTTGAGCGATCCGCTGAAGCCGGACAAAAACAATGGGCACAGCAAAACGAACAGTGGACAGCGGCGCTCGCCCACATCGAACAAAGACTCGCTGCCGGACAGAAAGAGCAAGCGGAATTCATCGACCTGCTCGTTCGCCTTGAGCAATCGCTCCTCACCCAGCAGCAATTGGAAAACGAGCGGCAGCATAGATGGGAAGAGCAGTTTGCGAAAGAAGAAACCGTTCGCCAAGTGGTCATTGAAGCGTTGACCATGCAAAGCGAAGCGGTGCGGCGCCTTGAACAGCGGACGGCCGAACGGGAGCAGCTGGTTGAAGGGATGGCCGCCCGCCTTGAAGGGCAAGAAAAACTGTACCAAAAGTTGATTGAACAACTTGAGCTGCAGCATATCTTTCACCAGACGGTGATCGAGCGGATCGAGGCGCAGGAGGCAACGCAATACAAAATCACCCGCCAGCTCGACAGCTTAAAAGAGGCGCTATACGAACGGTGCTCATTTATCATTGACAGCATAAAACAGCTATTTCATTCCTTCTTCCCGGGGCGCAGCCAAAAAGTCCATCGTCAAACGACCGAACAGAAAGAATCGATCCACCTTTAGGCGCTTGCCATTTGACCCGGTGGAAGACCGCAAACGGCCAACCCGCATTTTGCGCTCCCTTCTTCCTCATCCGCCGCTGAAAACGGCGGGCTGTTTTTTTTTGCCCTCGCTGCGGGACTAGGCAAATCGATAGACAAAACGAAGCCAAACCGATCATAATAGGAACTAACCACTTTTCACCTTGACTAAAGAGGGGGAACAAACATGCCGCTGCAACTTAGCGTCCTTGATCAATCGCCGATCGCTGAAGGCATGACGGCAGAAGAGGCGCTTGCAAACACCGTCCGGCTCGCCCGGTTTGTCGAAGAACTCGGCTATAAGCGATTTTGGGTGTCCGAACATCATGACACGAACAGCCTCGCCGGCTCGTCCCCGGAAGTGCTGCTTGGCCATATCGGAGCGAAGACGGTGCGCATCCGCATCGGTTCCGGCGGCGTGATGCTGCCGCATTACAGCCCTTATAAGGTAGCGGAAAACTTCCGCGTACTTGCCGGGCTCCATCCCGGCCGCGTTGACTTAGGCATCGGTCGGGCGCCCGGCGGCATGCCGCGGGCGACGATCGCGTTGCAAGGAGACAGGCGGCGGCCGGTCGACCGCTATCCAGAACAAGTCGATGACTTGCTCGGTTACTTGTATGACACCCTTCCGCCGGTGCATCCGCTTTACGGGGTGAAAGCGACGCCGATCGTCCAATCGCCGCCTGATGTATGGCTCCTTGGCTCGAGCTCGGAAACAGCCAAGCTGGCAGCAGAGAAAGGGTTGGCATACGCCTTCGCCCAATTTATCAATGGTGAAGGCGGCGAACAATATATGCGCTTGTATCGCGAGCGGTTTGCTCCTTCACCGTATTTGGCTGAACCGCGCGCGATGGTCGCCGTGTTTGCGATTTGCGCCGAGACGGATGAAAAGGCGGAATGGATCGCCGGCAGTCTAGACTTAACGCTGCTCATGATCGAGCAAGGGATGGCGGTGAACGGTACGCCAAGCCCAGAAAAAGCCGCCGCGTATCCGTACAGCCCGTATGAACGCAAACGGATCGCAGACAATCGGAAGCGGATGATCGTCGGCAGTCCGGCGCGCGTCAAAGATCAGCTATACCGGCTGAGTGAAGCGTATGAAACAGAGGAAATCATGCTCGTGACGATTACATACGACTTCAACGATAAACTCGCGAGCTTCCGGCTCATCGCCGAGGCTGTATGGGGGTGAACACGATGCAGATTCTCTCCATTAATGTTGGAAAGCCGAAAACGATTCACATCGGCGGCCAGTGGATCACAACCGGCATTGACAAAACGCCGGTGGAAGGGCCGGTCGCCGTCCGCAAGCTCAACTTGGCCGGCGACGGACAAGCCGACCTCGTCCATCATGGCGGCGAAGATAAAGCGATTTGCGCTTATCCGTCCGAGCATTTCGTCTATTGGGAAGAGCGATACGGCCGGCCATTTACGGCGGGGGCGTTTGGCGAAAACTGGACGCTTCTCGGGTTGACAGAAGATGATGTGTGTCTTGGCGACATGTATGCCGCCGGCACGGCGCTCGTACAAGTGTCGCAGCCGCGCCAGCCATGCTCCAAATTGGCCTTCAAACACCAGCTGCCCGATTTGCCGAAAGCCGTCTGCCAGACAGGAAAAAGCGGGTTTTATTTTCGCGTCTTGCAAGAAGGCGTCGTCGAGCCAGGCGCGCCGCTTATCCTTATGGAGCGCGGGGCGGGGGCGTTGTCGATCGCCTATATAAACCACATTTTCTATCATGACCATAGGAACGTAGCAGCCATGGCGCAAATCGCCAGCCATCCGGCCTTATCCACAAGCTGGCGAGAAGCGTTTCAAAAACGCCTCGCCGCTCGGCCCCGGCCGTAAAGCATAAAGCGACGGTCTCGTCTGTTTTGGAATGGCCGATCGACGAACGGGCATGGCTTTGGCGCCGAAAGCAACCATCAAAAAGGCGCCCTTTTGCTTGGACGTCGCTACCCATCGTAAAACAGGCGCTCGCGGAGGCCGATTCGCCTCACATCCCGTCGAGCGCCCCCTTTATTACCTTGGCCGAGCGAAACGGCGCCACGTATCTTGGGACATCCTATTCCATAGCCTCATAGTAAAATTTTTCTATTCAAGAAAACACCAATAACCTTCTTAATTTTCTTTAGTGTAATACTTTATAAAACTTACAAATGAAATTAAAACGATGGCAATGATATTAGCCGCAACAGTAATCTGTTCCTTGTCAACAAACACGTTGAACAACCAAACAAGAAAGAAAATGACTAATAAAATATCTTTATATTTTTGTTTAATTGTTTTTTTCATCGCACTCTTCCTTTCCTGAGCACTTGAGTTCGTATGGAGGAGGTCACGCCATCTTCTCCGGTTCAACACTGCATCCAGCGACGCGATGGCCTCCAATTGGCGGTATCGGCGGACGAGCGCGGCGATCTCCAATCGGGCCATCGTCGTCCCTTCCGTCACCCCAAGTGAATGCCGCCGCTTCTAATGTTGCTCCAGATTTAAAAGATGCTTTATTGAGTTTCTTTGGAATTGCTTCCATTGTTTCTGCTTGCACTGAATAGTTCGCTGAAAAAGAGGCTGGATTCAAAAGGTCGCTAACCAACCTTTTGAATCCAGCCTCTTCTTTGGCATAGGCATGATGTTGGCCGCATTTGGCTCACGACAGCGGATTCATTTGATGGCGAAGTCAAGCACCCTGCAACGGCGGTTGCGGCGTTGCAGGCACATCTGAATCGATGAAAGTTGGGCAGAACCCAAACCCATGTAGTGAATCGAAAAAATATTCTTCACAAAGTCTTGATTGACTCCATACAGTTATGCCTGTTGCACACCGCACAACCAATAACGTTGATACAATTGAAAATAAAATCCTTTTGCGGCCAATAGCTCTTCATGCGTCCCTTGCTCGATCACTTTGCCTTCGTTGAGCACAACGATGCGGTCAGCATGTTGAATCGTATTCAACCGATGGGCGATGACCAAGCACGTCCGGCCGTTCATGAGCCGCGCGAGCGCTTCTTGAATGCGCACTTCGGTCACCGTATCGATGTTGCTCGTCGCTTCGTCCAAAATCAAAATGGCCGGATCGGCGATCATCGCCCGAGCGATGGCCAACAGCTGCCGCTGCCCTTGGCTGATTCCGCCTCCTCCCGAGGTCAAAACGGTGTCATAGCCGTTCGGCAGCTTCATAATAAACGAATGGGCGTTCGCCTTTCGGGCGGCCTCCTCCACTTCTTCATCCGTCGCCTCAAGGCGCCCGTAGCGAATGTTGTCGCGGATCGTCCCTTCAAACAAAAACGTATCCTGCAGCACAAATGCCATATGCCGACGCAAGCTTGCCCGCTTGATCGCCCGGCTGTTGCGGCCATCGATGAAAATCGCCCCTTCATCCGGATCGTAAAAACGGGTTAACAGCTGAAGCACCGTCGTTTTGCCCGCTCCGGTCGGACCGACAAGCGCGACCGTTTCACCCGGGGAGACGGAAAACGTCACACCGGCAAGCGCCGGGCGTTGCTTGTCATATGAAAAAACAACATCGCGAAACTCGATGCGTCCCTCGATCCGATCAAGCCCTTCCGCTTCCTGTTCATCTTCCGCTTCATGTGGCGTATCCAAAATTTCCAACACCCGCTCCGCGCCGGCCAACGCCGACAGCAACGTATTCCATTGGTTGGCCAAATCATTGAGCGGGCGGGTAAACTGGCGGGCGTATTCGACAAATACGACGATCGTCCCGACCGACACGGCGCCTTTCGCCGCGAGCCATCCGCCGACACCGGCAATAAGCGCAAAACTGAAGTTGTTTAAAAAGTTCATCAGTTTCGGAATGAAGCCGGAATACGTTTGCGCCCAAAACCCGGCCTGTTTCAGCTTGGCATTTTTGCGCGCCAATTCTTCTTCCATCCGCTCTTCTTGAGAAAACAGCTTTACGACTTTTTGACCGGAAATGACTTCCTCGATAAAGCCGTTCATCTCGCCAAGAGCTTGCTGTTGTTCGCGAAAGCGCGCTTGCGTCCGGCTTGTGATCCAGCGCATGCCGGCGTACATGAGCGGCACAACGACAAGCGCTACGACCGTCAATACGATGCTGAGCGAAACCATCACTGCCATCGCGCCGATGAGCGTCAACGTGCTTGCCATCACTTGGATAACTGTGCTGTTAAACGTTTGGCTCATGTTGTCGATGTCGTTTGTCATTCGGCTCATCAATTCCCCTTGCTGGCGGCGGTCAAAAAAGGAGATCGGCAGCCCGTGAAAATGGCGAAACAGCCGCTCTCTGATCGCATGCACCGTCCGCTGGCCGACATCGATCATCCAATAGTTTTGCAAAAACGTTGCCGCGCCAAGAGCGGCATAGATCAACAGCAGAAAAATGAGCGTCGCAATGAAACCGTCCGTCTTCCGCTCGACAATATACCAATCGACCGCCCGACCGATCACATACGGACCGGCAAGCGCCAGTGCCGAACTGGCAACAACCATCGCCACTGCCGCGAGCAGCTTCCGCTTTTGCGGAGCGATAAACGCCCAAAGCCGCCGCAATGTGCCGGCGCTGTTTTTCGCCCTCTGGCCCGCCCCCAAACGCGCGCCGTGATGGCTATGCCGTAGTGACATTGCTTTGTCCCTTCTTTCCTTCTTGCGCAGCGACAATCCGCTGATACAGTTCGCTTGTCGCCAGCAATTGTTCATGGCTTCCTTGAGCAATTATACGGCCGTCTTCCAAAAGCAAGATCGTATCGGCTGCCATCGCCGTGCTCACTTTCTGCGTCACCATCACCGTCGTGCACGCATACCGCCGCAATGCATCGAGCAGCTTTGCTTCCGTCGCTGCATCGAGCGCACTTGTGCTGTCATCCAAAAGCAAAATGCGCGGATCGCCGACCAATGCACGCGCAATCGACAGCCGCTGCTTTTGTCCGCCCGATAAAGTGATGCCTTTTTGGCCGACTACAGCGCCGTACTCGTTCGGAAACTTGGCGATTGTGTCGTGGATTTGGGCATCGACCGCTGCTTGCCTCATCTCTTCCATCGTCGCCGCCGGATGGCCAAACCGAAGGTTGTCGGCGATCGTGCCAGAGAATAGCAACACTTCCTGCGGCACGAAACGGACGGCCGTCCGCAGCTGCCTTGTCGGGAATTCACGCACATCAATACCGTCAATCAGCACCCGCCCCGCGCTCGGCTCATACAAGCGAGGGATCAGCTGAAGAAGCGTCGATTTTCCGGATCCAGTCGCTCCTAAAATCGCTGCCGTTTCTTGCGGGCGAATGACAAACGATACGTCGGAAAGGACATCATGCTTGCTGTTGGGATAACGGAACGAAACGTGCTCAAACCGAATTTCGCCGCGCCGAACAGTCAATCCATCCGTCTCGTGCACCCCGCTTCGCTCTTTCGGCTCATCAAACAGTTCGGCAAGGCGGGCGGCTGAGGCGCGCGCCCGCGACAACGCCATCGTAATGAACGTAAACATCGATAACGCCGCCGTCGCCCGCGTCGCATAGTTGACAACCGCAACGACCTGCCCGGCGCTTGCCGCCCCGGCTTCAACATCGAGGCGGCCGAAAAACAGCACGGCGACGATGGCTGCGTTCATAACAAACAATAAGACCGGCGCAATCGTCTCGACGAGGCGAAGCACGCTCATCGTCCGTTCCATGAGCCCATCGTTTGCCCTCGTAAACCGCTCCTGCTCATGCTCCCCCCGCATCCATGCCTTAATGAGGCGCATGCCGGCCAAATTTTCCCGCATCACGCCATTGACGCGGTCTAACGCCCGCTGAACGGCGGAAAACGATGCCGCTGCCTTTTTCATCACCCACAATAAAAAAGCGGCTGAAAGCGGAACAGCTACGGCCAAAATAAGCGCTAGACGAGAATGGACAACAAACGCCATGCCGACGCCAAAGACGACGAGAAGCGGCGCACGCAGGGCAATGCGCAAACTCATAAACAGCATGTTTTGCACTTGCGTTACATCGTTTGTCATCCGGGTAATGAGTGAAGCGGCTGACAACTGTTCCATACGCGCCAGCGAAAATGACTGGATTTTGGCAAACAGCGCCGTCCGCAGCGCAAATCCATATTCCTGCCCGACATAAGCGGCGGCAAACGAATTGGCGATGCCAGCGGCAAACGCCAACAGCGAGGCGCCAAGCATGATGGCGCCCCATGTAAAAATGGCGGCGACATCCCGTTTGATCACGCCATCATCGATGATTTTTCCCATCAACAGCGGCTGCCAAAGCTCGACCGCCAGCTCTGTCAGCATAAACAGCCAGGCCAACGCCATCCATTTTCGGTACGACCGCAAATAAACAAGCACTCGCCGCACGCTGCGCCACTCTCCTCTCCTATGTCAATCGCGGAGCCCAGCCGCCATCGATCTTTATCAAGTTTTATTCTAAACCCGAAATATTCATTTGACAATGACCATGCTTTTGGGAACGGTTGCTCAGATGAATCAAAAACCCCCGAGCAGACAGCCATGGCCCGCTCGGGGGTGCGCAGCGCCAACGTCTGCGCCGCCGGTCGACGGTTGGCCCAACGGCGGCGGCAAAACGGCCGCAGGCCATTTTTTGTCACAGCTCCGTTCCAACGAAGCCGGCTTACGATCGATGTTGCTGCCATGCCGAATGCAATTCCTCTTGGCCGACAGAATCCGGCAAGCGCAACGGAGGGAGAGACAGAAGCTGTTGCTCATCGGCAACGATTGGCAATAGCCGGTCAAGCTTGGCAATCAGCAAAATTTTTTCTAACACAGCATTATCCCGGACGATCATGGCCATCGCACGGCCGGCGCTGACCATTTGCTTAAAAAAGCGGACAAGAAGCGCCAATCCAGTGCTATCCAAAAATTGGAGGCCGCTTACATCGATCACAACAAGGCGGCGCTTGACAGCGGCTGCCGTCATCGCCAACTTTTGTTCCGCGGCAAGCTGTGTATCATAAGCGAGCCGCCCGGTCAGCTTAATGCACTCGTATGCAGGTTCCGCAACCATTTCCAGTTCAAACGACAACCGATGCTGTTTCATCATATCCCCCTATCGTTGACCAGCCATACCCCGCTCCCCGCCGCCCGCGTTCATCGAGACGCCGGACTAAAGCGGCCTATGTTGCGTTCGTTTCATTTTCATCACCAGCATCCGCCGACCGCCCACACGCTCTACAAAAGCCGTCGCATCCATGATTTCATGAATCAGCAATAGTCCGCGCCCTGACTCAGCCAAAACCACATCGGCGAGCGTTTTTTCGCCAAGTTGGTGGATCGTTTCCTTTGGGATGCCGCCGCCGTCATCCTCGACCGCCACCGTCACTTCATCAGCTGCAACGGAAAAAGACAACGAAATCGTTCCCTCCTCAAGGCCCGCCTGCCGAATGGCTTTAACCGCATTCACCACCGCCTCATGCACCGCCAGCACAAACAATTCAGCATCGCGGACAGCAAATAAACAGGCGGCTTGCTCTGCGATCACATCACAAAATGCAATCGCCTCCTCGCTCGCCTTGCAGCGCACTATCCACTCGGCCGTCAAGTTGACTTTCACCTACCCATGAACGGTAATTGACAACAAACAAATGTCATCGGCCGGACTGGCGAGCGAAGAGCTTTGGCTGACTAACTGTTCTAGGAATCTGTTATCCGGCAAATGGCGGTACATTTGGGTGCATGTGCGAATTTTCTCGATGCTTCGCAAAATCGATGGATCCATTTCCTCCAAAATGCCGTCCGTATATAAAAGCAGCCGGGCTCGCTTGCCGTAATCGATCACTCCTTTTTCAAACGGCAAAGAAAACGGGCTGCCGATCGCCAAACCGCCTTTATCCAATTCGTGCACGCTTCCATCGTCAAAGACGAGCAGCCCGGCTGGATGGCCGGCATTCGTGTACTCAATTGTTCGCTTTTTCGTATCAATGACTAAGTAAATCATCGAAAACAAATAACGAATGTCATTCGCCTCGTCTGGGAATAAATTTTGCACATGTTTCTCCAGCTCGCTCGCCACAGAAACAGGATCGATGACGCGCACGATCAACCCACGCAAAAGCGAGCGGAGCAGCATGCTCACTAACGCCGAGGAAATGCCGTGGCCCATTACATCGATGACGATCACTCCATAACGGTATAAATCGATTTGGTAGCAGGCGTAAATATCGCCCGACAATTCATCGGACGGAATATACACCGCTTCCATCGTGACCGACTTATTCTGGATGAGCGGCGTCAACAAATTGTGCTGAATTTTTTTCGCCAGCTCGACTTGACGCCGGCGCTCCGCCTCTTTTTGTTTCCGCTTAGTCGTATCTTCTGCAAGAACGACATATCCGCTTGAGTCGGGCACCGGAATGACTGTATAGGCGATATGGACCGGCGCGCCGTCTTCGCGCTGGACAACCCCTTCCCCGCAGTGCCGTCTCTCGGGTGGGAACAAAAGAGGCATTCGACCGCTGCGGCGGAAAAGCGCACCGATCGGACGGCCGATCACTTCTTCTTTTCGGCGTCCAAACAGTGCTTCAGCGCCGGTTCCCCAATCTTGCACCGTCCCGTCCGCTCTCACCGGAATCACCGCAAACGGTGCAGAAGCATAAATGGCGCGCAACACCTCATCCGGCGCCAAAGAGGGGAGAGCGCGCGCGGAATCACGTTCAGCAAACTGCCAAACAAGCCATTCCCCTTCACTCCCCGATAGGGCGCAAATGTTCATCCAGCTCGCATACGTCTGTCCGTCTTTCACTATATAGTGCGCTTCTCCTTGCCAATATCCGTCCTTTTTCACCGCTTCGGCAATATGATCAAACAATCCGGCAGACTGTTCGGCCGGAAACAGAGAGCGAGCCGGCCGTCCGATCAATTCCTCTTTCGCCACCCCGAGCCGCTCTGTCATTCGCTCGCTGACGGCAAGAATGAAAAATCGGCGGTCCGTAATCATCATACCGCTGCCCAACTGTTCCGCGTCTAGCTGGTCGATCGCCTGTACATTCGCTTTCACCATCGTTCAACCCTTTTTCTTTAATAATAAAATTCATCGCCCTCAGCCGACACCGGCTTTCCGAAACAAACGATGCGCCTCGGCGCCGGGCTTCTTCCACCCCGCCTTCGGGCTGTATTTTCATCTCTGTTTCATCCATTTATTTCTAAAACATACGATGCTATTGTTTCATTCGCGCTTTTTCATTCATTTTCCTTCTTTTTTGCTTAAAAACCATCTAGTCCGTTTTTCTTATTTTGTCGGCTGGCTGAACCGCTGGCGAATGGCAGCGATGATGAGCAGCAACACCGGGATGATGACTTGCAGTGGAATATGCACGTAAAAAGTGACAATTTTCAGCCCTTCGTAAATATGCTCGGCATAGTTGCTGGCGATGGCGACCGACAAAAGCAGCACAAGCAGCCCGAGCGGATAGACGAGCCGCTGGTGGCTTGAGATGCCAAACAAGTGGGCCGCTCCAACAACACCGGCGTAAAAAAAGATGGATACTTTAAAAAATCCACCGATAATCAAAGCGATCATAAAAAAGACGTCAAGCCGCTCTAAAAAATGGGCGACTTGAATGCGGCGAATCGTATCAAGGAGCGGAAACGATGAGCGCGACGCAGTATCAGGGCCAAGAACAGCCATATTGATCGCCATAATGATCGCTAAGTTCAGCCCGGTGAGCACCATGCCAGCGATCCCGACACGGCCTACTTTCGCCGGGTTATTGATATACGGAAACAGCATCGTAAAGACGATCATCTCGCCGAACGGGACATACAACGTTTCGGTGAACACCGTTTTCCATACCCGCCCCCACCCTTCCTCAAGCACCGGCTGCAGCTGGCCCACATCAACCAGCCCGGAGATGAACACAAGCACAAAGCCGGCGAGCGCCAAAAAGTAAAGCACCGTCAAAAACAGCTCGCCGGTGCGCGCCAATACTTCAAATCCTTTATAGGCGCCATACATAACGGTCAGCGCCATAATGGCATTTAACACAAACAACGGCGTCTCCGGATAGGCAAACGTCAGCAGCAGCTCGCCAAAGTCGCGCAGCACGCGGGCGGCAATATAGAGGAAATACGTAATATATACAACGGCTAACAGCTTGCCGAAAGGCGCCCCAACGATTTGCGGCAGATAAGCGGTCAGCGGTTGGCCGGGATAATATTCAAACAACCGGCGATAAACGAAAAATAACAGCAGCCCGAGCGCCAAGCCGAGCAAAATGGCGATCCATACGTCTTGCCTGGCGCCCACGCCGAGCGGAATAACGATCGCGCTGCCATGTTCAAACAGCACAATCAACACGAACAGCTGACGCGCGTTGACTTTTGCTTGTTCCAACCGAAATTCACCGCCTTGATGTAAACTGTTCTCCCCCGTGCCGTATCGATGATACAGGATGCGGTTTACTCCTCCTCCGTATACGGCTTATTCCGCACCCCAGTGCGGCGGATATATATATCAGCGGTCACCGTGACGTCCAATTCAGGAAAGTACCGGTCATGCCACTCATTTCCGATTTTTTTCCATAAGCGCGGAGCCACACGGTGAACCGCGTCGCCAAACCCGAAAACATCCGTTTTTTCACGTTGAGCCGTCTCAATCGCCTGTTTCACTTCTTGCTCCACATTGCGTTCAATTTCTTTTTCCAGTTGAAACAACACCCCAGCATCATCCAAATTGACCGGTACACGGGCTTCGCTCACATCCCCTTCAGCTTGAATATGCACCGAAATCGAAGGACGGCCATCTTTCACTTTCGCCTCAACATCCGTTTTCCCCCGCACGGTCCGGTAGCCAATCGCTTCTTTTTTTCCTTGCCATGGAACAGTGAGATTAGTTTGATGAACGCGATCAAGCACCCAAAGAACGCCTCTTGCTGTCGGTCCGTTCACCCAACGAATGAGGCGTCTTTGTTTAAAGAGCGCAATCCCATCCAACTTGACACGCGCTTCCGGCACGGACGACTGAACATTTTCTTGTCGTCTTCCTTTCTCCGGATCCCCTTCGATCATCACACCGGTCACGACCGGGTTTCTTCCGGGGGATGCCAAGCCGCGGATCGCCCACCAAACATCGGCGTTGATTGTTTGCCCCCATGACTTCTCGGAAAACTCGAGCGTTTTAATAATTTGGTTGGCGGAAATTTTGTCAACCGGTGTTAACACCGTCAATATGTCTTTCGCCGAATGGCCGTGGGCGATCACCAGACGGGCGGTCGTGCGAAACTGGTTGCTTCGCTCCATGGCGTCGAACACCCCATCGAGCCCTTCACGCGCCAATCCCTCCCCGACCACCACTAAGTTCGTATGCCCATAATAAAGGAAGCGCGACACTTTTTCCGATGCTTTCTTGCTCGCTTCGAGGAGACTGTCGCCCGTCGACGTATAAATCGACACCGGCACGCCAGCCGCCCCGCCGCCGCGCTGCGTCGCTCCGGCGACGTTGCCTGGGTTAATGACTTGAAACGAAACCAAATATCGGCCGTCTTCCGTTTTGTCCAATCCAACCGCAATAATAAACGCCAAATCGGTCAACTCTTTTTTGCTCCAGCAGCCTGACAGCAGTCCAACACAGACGACCAAAGGAAAGACAGCCGCAACGGCGCGCTTCATGCCCCATCCCCCTTTTCTTGTTCTTGACGTGACGGCGCCGGCGGCTCGGGCTTTTGATCGCCCGACTGGCGGACGATGTTTTTTTGATTGATGAGCCGGGGCCGCTCACGGAACATCCATGTCGGAACGCGGAACAACGTATCGCCGATGTTCGACGGCGTAAACGGGGCGAGCGGCGACATGTACGGAACGCCGAACGAACGCAAGCTGCATAGATGAATCGTCATGACCAAAATGCCCATCATAATGCCATAAAACCCAAACATCGCCGCCAAAAACATGAGACCAAACCGGATGAGTCGCGCTGAGATGGCAATGGCAAACGCCGGCGTCGCAAAGCTGGCAATCGCTGTAATCGAAACGACGATAACCATTGCTGACGAGACAAAACCGGCTTCCACCGCCGCCTGGCCGATGACCAAGGCGCCGACGATCGACACCGCTTGGCCGACGGCGCGCGGCAAGCGGACGCCCGCTTCACGCAAAATTTCAAACGTCACTTCCATCATGAGCGCCTCAACGAACGCCGGAAACGGCACCGCCTCACGCTGGGCGGCGATGGCAATGACGAGCTGGGTCGGGATCATTTCTTGATGATACGTCGTGGCGGCGATGTAGATAGCAGGAGCCACGAGAGAAATAAAGAAAATGAGCACGCGCAAAAATCGAAGGGCTGTCGCGATGTCAAAACGGGCATAATAATCTTCCACCGCTTGAAAAAATTGAATAAACACTGCTGGCGCAACCAACACAAACGGCGTTCCTTCGACAAAAATGGCGATTCGCCCTTCAAGCAAGTTGGCAGCGACAATATCGGGCCGTTCCGTATGGTATGTAGTCGGGAACGTCGTAAACGTCTGATCTTCAATCAATTGTTCAATATACCCCGACTCGAGCACGCCATCAATGTCAATCCGGCGAAGGCGCGCCTTTACTTCGTTGATGATTTCGTCATTCGCGATTCCTTTCACATACATGATGGCGACATCGGTTTGCGTCACCGCGCCGATTTGCATCGTCTCGAGCCAAAGGTTCGGGTTTTTAATGCGGCGGCGGATCATCGCTGTATTCGTGCGCAATGATTCCGTAAACCCTTCGCGCGGGCCGCGGACGGCGATTTGTGTTTGCGGCTCTTCAATCGAGCGATATTGGCCGCCTTTCGTACTCGCGCTAATGGCAAACGGCACCCCGTCAATGAGCATCACCGTCGCTCCGGAAAACAGCTCGAAAAATAATTGCTTCCATTCGGCGACATGCTTGACGCCGCCAACCGCGGCGAGCTTTTTTTCAATCCATTGAAACCGCTCTTTTTCCTCGAGCGCGAGTGGAAACGACACCGTAAGCAGCGGCATAAGCAAAAACTCATACACGTTTTTTTCATCGACGAGCCCGTCAACAAAAACGACAGCCGCTTTCATTTGCTTTTCTTGGCCGAGGGAAAAACGGCGAATGACAACATCGCTGCTTTCCCCGGTCGCCTGGCGGATGATGTCGATGTTCACCGCCAGTTCAGCTGACATCGGCCCTTGCGGGACATCGCCCGCTTCGCCGCTATGATCGGCTCCTTCCTGCTGCACGTTGTCGTTCATCCGATCCTTTTGCCGATGCATCCCCCACTGAAACAACATACCCCTCTCCTCCTTGCCCTGTGCCACTTTTATCTTCCATTATAGTCAATCATCTAAAAGGGTATACGAGGGCGCATCATTCCTCTTCAGACGGCGAACACTAAACGAAAAAGCGGCAGGTGGCTTGCATTGAACATTGTGTTTGCCTCTCTTACTTTCGCACTGCTGTTAATTGGAACGGCTGTAGGGATGGATTGGTTGTTGGGATTAACGCTCCACCAGTCGTTTCATAACGTGCTGAACCCGTTTCGAGTGATGGAAACACCTGAACTGTTTATTTTGTTTCTTTTGATCTTGCTTTGGTTTCTCGACTTGTTCACTGTATGGCTTGAACGGCGAAAAAAAACGTCCTCTTGACCAATCAAACGGGCAAGCATGCCTGCTTGCCCGCTTTTGGCTTGATGAATCATTCCTGATGAATCATTCCGTGATTTTATCCCATGCGTTTCGCTGTTCCAGCCATTGACGAACGTGCACGTAATCCTCAGCGATCGAAAAATGAAGTGTGTCGCCATCGCTTTGCAAAAGCTCAACGTCCCCGTACACTGCTCCTCCCATGAGGATGTTTTCAACCGGTTCGTTCCATAAATCTTGTTTAAGCGACTCGATAAATGATTCAATTTCCTTCGGCTCAGCCAAGACGAAAACGGCACGGCCTGTGTTCATGTTTCGTATCGTTACTTGGCGGATCGGCGCATAGCCGCTTGGGCGAAGCAACAAATGGAATTGCTGTTTATATTCTTTCGACTCCATAATGCGGCGAAAATGCGGCATATACGATTCGACCGGCACTTCATAGCGGCGGAGGAGGCGCGTGCCGTCTTTGAGCACATAGCCGATCACCACCGGCTGAACTTGTTCAAAACGGGACGGCCATGGTTGATCATGCACAAGCTGTTTGTGAAACGCCCGCACCGCTTCGATATTTTCTTTCGTGCGGAGAAATTGGTCATATTCCCAAAACGAGCGGCCAATCTGCTCCGGGTGTTCAAAGTTCATCGTCGACTGACCAAAGTACACTTGCTTAATGTCTGCAATCGCCGGCACACGCTGCTCATAGCCAGCAAGATCCACGCGGATGATAAGAGCAAAAACGGTCATCACCGCAACAAACGCGACATACCCTTTCCAGCGGTGAAATACCCGCCACGTTTTCGCGATGACCATCTGGGCAATCGCGTACCCAAGCAAAGAAAACGTTACATAACCGAAGACAATCCAGCCCCATTGCCGCTCCACATTGGCGAAATAAAAGCCACCGACAAGCCATGAGCAAAATGCCACCCCATACACAAACAGCGGACGAAGCACCGGAAACGCCAGCGCCTGGCCGGCCGCTTCTGCCGGCCGCCGCTCATACAGCCAAACCGCCAGGCCAAACAAAAGAAGCGCCAACAGCAACAGCAATCCCGCCTCCCCCGCGCTCATCGCCTGATCCATCAACATCGCATAGCGAAGCGGAATGACCAACCGGTCCAAATCGGTTGATAAATAGTACATATCCGGAAATCCGGACAATACTAATGATAAATTCGTATAAATCAAAACAAGTATGCCAGCCGGAAAAAAGAGAAAAATATTCGTCAATACGACATGGAACACCGATTGCCCGACGAGAATGCCAACGGCGATGCCAAGGGCGAAGATGAGCGTTTCCATGACCATCGTTTCACCGAACCAACGCCACGCATCCACCGCTTCCAACCGCCAAGGAATGTTAAGTCCGTACAGACAGCCAATGGCGGCAACGGTCGCCATAAAGAGCGGCACAACTAACATGAACCAACCGAACACGATTTGGCTTGTGAGCAATTCGGTGCGGCGGATGGGCAAGCTATGAATAAAGTCAGCCGACCGTTTATCATGCATATAGCGAAGCACGCCGGCGGCCGCCAACACGGGAACAAGCCAGGCAATTAGCACTTCGAGCCCGTTGGAAATATGGTAAATCGTTTCCCATTCCGGTACATTTCCAACCTTTGGATCGTATTGCGAATAGGCCAGCCCGATCGGCAGCACAACTGCCGCCAACCATAGCAGCCAATGAATGATCGCAATCCAGCCGATTTGACGCAGATTTTGCGTCCACATGGCGCGATTAGCCGACCACCGCTTCGCGGACATGAGCATCTCCCCCTATTTCATACATAAAAATTTCTTCAAGCGACAGCGGCAGTACATCGAGGATGAGGGGATAAAAGGCGCGAACCGTCTCCTCTATGCGCCGCTTTTCCCCGCGGACGACAAGGAGGACGATGCTGCCGCGCTCCTCGCGGTGCACAATATCAAGGCGCTCCATCAATTCACTTGGAAACCTATCGCGAAAAGCGAGCTGCAGCTTATGCATGCCAGCGCGCAGTTCATCCAAATCGCGCTCGAGCCGCACCACGCCGCGCGCCATCAATCCAACAATACCGCATAAATCTTCGAGCTCGCGCAAATTGTGCGACGAGATAACCATCGTCATTTCCCGTTCCACTACTTCATTAATCAACCACTGTTTCACATGGCGACGAACGAACGCATCCAGTCCATCAAGCGGTTCATCCATAATAAGCACATCGGGCTGAACGGAAAAGGCGAGCCAAAACGCAGCTTGGCGCTGCATTCCTTTGGAAAACTGCTGAATTCTTTTATCAAGATCGAGCGAGAACACCGCCTGCAGCTCGATAAACCGCTCGCGGCTGAACGACGGATACACTTGTTCGTAAAAGTCCGCCATTTGCCGAATCGTCGCATGCGGGAAAAAGTATACGAAGTCCGGCAAAAACAATATCCGTTGCTTCACACTCATATTTTCCCATACCTCTTCTCCGTCGATCGCGATCGTCCCACGATCTTGGCGGAGAATGCCAGCCATCAGCTTCAACAACGTCGTTTTTCCCGCGCCGTTCGGTCCAAGCAGCCCGTAAATCGCCCCTTTCGGCACGGTCATCGTTGCCCCGTTGACAGCAGGAAAACGGTCAAACGTTTTCGTCACGTCTACGAGTTGAATCATTATTCTCCCCCTCTTCTATGATCCATTGCCATAACTGTTCGTTTGTCACTCCTAAAAAACGAGCCTCTTTAACAAGGCGAACAAATTGTTCATAAACGGCGGCGACCGCCTCAGCATCGGGCTTTTTCGGGCGCGGCGCGACGAAACTGCCTTTTCCAGGAATAGAATAAATCCAGCCGTCGCGTTCCAATTCACGATACGCTTTTTGAATCGTGTTCGGGTTGACCATCAACTGTTTCGCCATCGCCCTGACCGATGGGAGCTGGTCGTGCGGCCGCCATAATTCGCGAATGATCATTTCTTTCATTTTTTCAATCAGCTGCTCATAAATCGGCTGCCGGCTTCGCAAATCGAGCTCAAACATCTCCCCTCCTCCTCTCGTTGTTACAACTGTACTATAACTAATAGTACATTTAAAACAGATAAAATACAAGCTTTTTTCAAAATAACGGTAAGGAATACAGCCGATGCTAAAAGGTTCATGACTGAATGGACGGCCATGCATTTTCCTTATTCAGAAGTCTTATAGAAGACCGTGCTTTTTATCATGTCTGTGCTTCACCGTCTTCTCCTCAGGCGAGCGATACGTCTGCACAAACAAGCCATCCCGTTCCAACCACTCGGCGATCAGTACGTCCTGCCACGAGGAGATCCCTTGTTTTCGCAGCTCCGCGGCGAGCCACTGCTCATTTTTTCCAAGCTCCATAAGTTCATCTCGCAACAGCTGGCCGTCGCGAATGAGCGTCACCGGCACATAGACGGGATGAAGCGGCAAGCGGAAATCTTCACGCGTCGTCTTTTGATAGTCCGCTTTTTTGAGGACACTGATCTCTCCATCAGCTTCTAAAAAACAAAACGCTACTTCACGAATCGAAAACGTTTCATGTTTGCGAAGAAGGCTTTGCAGTTGATTGAGGGTCAGGCGGCTTTTTTTCAATGCCTCATAATTGATGATGCCGTGAGAAATAAGCGCCGTCGGCTTTCCCTCGCTCCATAGGCGGAACCGAAGCCATTTTTGGCTTACATACTCTACGAAAAGCAGCATCGCTCCCCAAAGGGTGATCGAGTAGACGATATACGAAAGATGAATATGGTCGTCATACAGCGCATTGCCAAGCAGCTCGCCAAGCACAATGGCGGCGATAAACGTAAACGGGCTTAACTGGCTGATCAGCTTCTTGCCGGCGATTTTGACGACGGCGAACAATAGAATAAAGCCGATGACAAGCTCAAGCGTCAACTGAAGCCATTTCATGGCAAGTCCCCCTTGACAAAGCTGTTTTACTGTTATTGTGTCCAATATACAAGCGAGGTTGCAAAACACACTCATACGCCCGTTTCGCTCACTGCCAATAGCTGTTCGAAGACTGGTTATTTTCATAGAAAAAATGGCCGCTCGCTGAACGACACTTCGCCAAACGGATAAATGTCTGCGAAAGTGGAAAGCCTATGTAATGAAGATTAGATCCGAAAAGGAAAGGGACTGGCGATGAACAGGCAGCCGCTGAGTGTTTGGCAATTATTATGTATCGTCATGTTGTCAGCGGGGCTGATGAATCACGTTCTTGTGATTCCCATTTTGCTTGAGGCGGCGCACCGCGATGCATGGATCGCTGCGATTGGCGCTTTGCTCATTCTCCCGCTATGGCTGCCGCTTCTTTATTTTGTGATTAAACAGACGAGCGGACGATCCTTGTTTGATTGGCTGAAAACCCAATACTCGCGTGCTGCCGCCTATTTGTTCGCCTTCAGCAGCATGATTTTTTTGTTAGTGCATAGTTTTGTGACATTAAATGATACTGTCACGTTTACGACAACTTCGTATTTGACGGCGACCCCGCGATGGGCGCTGATCGTCGTGATCGCTGTTTTTTGTTTTTATAACGCGTATTACGGCATCCAATCGGTCGCTAACACCGCGCTTATCATTTTGCCTTTCGTTACATTGTTCGGCTTTTTCGTTATGCTGTCGACAACGCCGCATAAAGACTACTCGTTATTGCAACCGACGCTCGAACATGGGTGGGGTCCTGTTTTTCAAGGCATGGCCTACGCCGGGGCCGGCTATGCGGAAATCATTATACTTTTATTCCTTTCCCACCGCCTGCCGAGGACGTTTTCTATTAAATCGCTTACCTTGATTGCCATCCTAACCGGCAGCTTAAGCATTGGGCCGACGATCGGCGCCATTACGGAATTTGGGCCCGAGCAGGCGACGCGCCTTCGCTATCCTGCCTTTGAACAATGGCGGATGGTCAATTTAGGCACTTACATCGAGCATGTCGATTTTTTATCCGTCTACCAATGGTTGTCAGGCGCCTTTATTCGCATTTCCTTGTTTACAGCATTGATTGTCGAGCTGTTCCCAGTCAAAGACCTGTCAACGCGCCGTTGGATATTGGTGGTCGTTTATCTCGCCATCGTATTGGCGTCACTTGCCCCGATTAGCGATGAACAGTTTTTCCATTTCGTAAAATATGTTGTGCTGCCGTCATCACTCGCTTTTTCCCTCGCTCTTTCTGTTGTTCTCAGCGCGTTGGGGGGGCTCGCTTATTTGAAAAAGAAAAGGGGGATATGATCATGCCATTGCCGATGCGCGCCGCCGAAGACAAACGATTGGACGATGATTATACCGTTCTGGATACCATCGTCGTTTCCGAAGAAACGTTGCGCGCCACATACCGAAAAAATCATGATGTGATGATCAAAGAAGCGGGCATGCCTTCACCGGCGCATGACCAATCTGCCGGCGCTGTTCGCCTTTTGTTTCTCTATTGTGAAGAGCTATGTGATGCGCAAATGTTGCAAAAGGCTATTTACCCGATGCTTCGTGACATGTGTAAACAATGTTCATGCCGCTCAGCCGCTGAAATTGACATGCATAAGCCGGCAACGCTCGAATATATCGGCAAAGAAGTGCGGATTGATGATCTCAACTTCCGGCTGTTCAGCGGCGAATTGCTTATTTATTTTCAAGAGGCGGATGTTTTGTACGCCATGGCGCTCGCCAGCCCGCCAAACCGTGATCCGGAAGAGCCGAATACCGAAGTATCGATCCGCGGACCGAAAGACGGATTTGTCGAAGACATCAGCAAAAACGTGGCGCTCATTCGCAAGCGAATTCGTTCCCACCGTCTCGTTTACGAACCGTTTATCATCGGCACGCGCAGCCAAACGAAAGTCGGATTGCTCTATATTGATGATATTGCCAACCTCGACATGATTTCTGAGGTGCGGCAGCGCCTATTGAATTTATATGTAGATTCCATTACAAGCACCAACCAAATTGAACATTGGATTTCTGATCGCCGCTTTGCGATTTTCCCGTTGTTTGGGTATACAGGAAGGCCGGATTTTGCCGCTAGTTCACTGCTTAACGGCCGCTTTCTCCTGCTCGTCGACGGATCGCCGACCGCTTTAATCGGCCCGGGGAATTTGACGTTTTTATTGAATACATCGGAAGACAATCATACATTTTTCTTATTTGTCATTTTTCAACGACTGATCCGCCTTGTGAGCACATCGGTGTCCATTTTGCTTCCGGGGGGATGGGTGGCGCTGACGTCATTTCACCAAGATCAGCTCCCGTTCACACTGCTGGCGACGCTTGTCCTTTCCCGGCAAGGAGTGCCGCTTCCCGTATCGTTGGAAATGTTTATTATGATGATTTTGTTTGAAGTATTTAAAGAAGCCGGCATGCGCTTGCCGCTTGCCATCGGACAGACGTTGTCTGTCGTCGGCGGCTTGATTATCGGCCAAGCCGCCATCAGCGCCGGGCTGACTGCGCCGGCGACGCTCGTTATCGCGGCCACTTCGGTCATTTCTTCTTTTACACTCGTCAACCAAAATTTATCCGGGACCGCCACATTGCTGCGGTTTTTCGTTTTGATTTTCTCATCGTTTCTCGGTCTATTCGGGTTCATTTTGTCACTCTTTTTGATCTTGACGTATGTCGTCAATTTGCGGACACTTGGCATTCCGTATTTGGCCCCGTTAGCGCCGACATCGAATGAGATCGAGAAAACGCTGATGACCAGCACATGGCGATTGTTTCGCACGCGGGCCCACATGTTGCATCCGAACGACGTGACCGCAAAAGGGGAGGATGACGAATGATCCAGCGGCTGATCGCCCCTTTTCTTGCCCTCCTCTTGCTCAGCGGCTGCTGGGGGGCGCGCAATATTGATCATATTGTTTACATCCATGCCATCGGTGTCGATTACAAGGATGGACAAGTCGTTTTATACGTTCAACTTGTCAGCTTTAGCGGATTGGCCAAAGTCGAGGCAGGAGGCACAAGAGAACAGGCAACCGTTTCTGTCGGCAAAGCCACAGGGGAAACGTTTGATCTGGCCGCTCATCAAATTTATCAATCGATCCAACAAATGGTTTCCTGGGGGCATGTCAAAAGCCTTGTTTTTACGAAACGGGCGTTGCGCCCTGATGTAATCCAAAATACGATCGACTTGTTAAGCCGGTATAATGAAATCCGCCATACGATTTGGGTATACGCCACCGACAAGCCGTTGAATCAACTATTTGAGGCGACGCCGCTGTTGCTTACGTCGTCTTATTACTCGCTTTTATCGAACCCGGAAGAACTGTTCCGACAAAGCTCGTTCATTCGCCCAATCCGCTTAAACCGGTTCATCGCCCGCCTCGACGAACGAGCCGCCACAGTCCGTCTTCCTTATTTGACATTGGCGGAAAACACGTGGACAGAAGATAAAAAGGACAAATCGATGTTGCTTCTTAAAGGGAGCTGCTTTGTGCACAACTACAAGCTGCAAGGCTGCGCCCGCACATCGGAAGTGGAAGGAATCCGTTGGATCGAACGAGATATTCGCCGCACCCCTCTCGCTGTTAAAAAGGAGGGAAAAACGGCCGCGACCCTCATCATCCGCGAACCGCACGCCAAATGGGAAAGAAGGGGAAACCATCTTCAGTTGCATCTTCGCATTGCCGGAAACATTATTGAACAAAATGAACCGCTGCCGCGGCCGGAGTTCATCCGTTTAGCGAAAAAGGCCATTAAACAGGAAATTCGCAACACATACCAGTGGGGAGCTGCACGCGGCATTGATGCATTGAACATTTCCGATGTGTTGTATCGAAAGCATCTTTCAGAATGGCGGCGGCTGGCAGTCAACGGAACCGTTCCGCTCGATGGCGATCTATTCCCTTCGATCTCCATCGACCTTGTGATCAACGCGGGGGGGAAGGAGAAAATCGGTTACCGCGCCGGCGATTGAAAAGATAAAAAACGGAGCGTCTTCCCGCCTGCGCTTACGCCGAGAAGGGGCTTTCCCCGTTCGTGAGGATCAAGTATAATTAACCATATGATATATTTTTTGAACGGGAGAGAACGACGGAGGCTCATACAGAACGAACACCGCTAGAATGACCGGCTGCCTAATTTGGTCCGCCATCAGCCTCGCCCACTTTTTGAACGATGCGATGCAGGTGGTCGTCCCGGTGCTTTTTTCGGTTTTGCGCGCGACGATGGAGCGGCCGTATGCAGAGATCGGCTGGATTTTGTTTGCGTGCAGCAGGCCGTCGTCGGTCATGCAGCCGGTCGTCGGTTTATGGACGGACCGGCTGCCGCTGCCGTATTGTTTGCCGCTTGGCATAGGGGCGCTTGGCGCCGTCGTGCCCGGCAGCACCGCCGGCTTGGCGTCGCTTTTCACGTTAATGTCGCTTTGCAGCGCGCTGCTGTTTAGCGTCTTGGCGGTTTGGCTGCCGAAAAGCCGGAGGGAACCAACCTATCTTTCTTTCAACCTATTTCCGATTATCATGGGAAACGATAATGTTCACCTCGTTAGGAGAATTTTTGTATGGCAGGTTTATATATTAATCAGCACGTCCTCAATAACTTGTTTTATATTTTGGTCACGGTGTTCGCCTTTTCCTTCATTTACGACCACAGCCCGGCGATTCAGCGCAAATTGCTGTACAACCGGACGCTGCTGACGATCTGCTTGGCGTTGGCGTCTGTGCTGTGCATGAAATTTCCCATTTACATTGATCCAGCGTGCATCCACGACTTCCGGCAAATTCCGTTTTTGCTCGGGACGCTCTATGGCGGCGGCATCGTCGGAGCCGTACTTTTGGCCGTGCTAATGCTGGCGCGCACCATTCTATACGGATTCCAATCGCTCACGTTGATCGTTTATGTCATCATGTTTGTTGCCGCGGCGGCCGCCTCGCCGCTGTTTCGCCGGCTGCCCCGGTCCGGCAAGCTGTTCGCGGCGTTTTGCCTGACGTTTTCTTTAGCGGTCCTCACTACATTTGTCGCCATCATCATCGCTGATTTTGCAGTAACAAAACCGTATATCGTGTATTTCATTTTGATGCCGCCGTTTGTCATGTTGTTCGCCGTCTATCTCATGGAGACGCTCCACGAGGCGCAGCTCGCCCGAGCGAAACTGATGAAGATGGAAAAAATGGAGATCGTCAGCCAGCTGGCCGCCAGCATTTCGCACGAAATCCGCAACCCGCTCACTGTCGTCAAAGGGTTCATCCAGCTGCTGCAAACCGGGCCGCTCCCACGCGAAACGGAGGAGCGATACATCCGCATCGCCTTAGAAGAAATCGAGCGGGCGGAAGCGATCATCCACGACTATTTGACATTTGCCAAACCGGCGCCGAAAGAAACCGAGCCAATCGATGTAGCCGTCGAGCTGCGCAAAGTGATGCAAATGATTGCGCCGATGGCGCATATGCATTCGGTCGATCTCTCCTCTTCTCTTGAACATAGTGTCGTCATCGGAAATGTTCAATATTTCCAACAATGTTTTCTCAATTTGTTAAAAAACAGCATTGAAGCGATGCCAAACGGCGGCACGCTCCATATGACGGCCGAGAACCAAGGAACATCAGTCGTCATCACTGTTTCCGACAATGGCATCGGCATGACGAAAGAACAAGTGCGCCGCTTTGGCGAGCCGTATTTTAGCACGAAAGAAAAAGGAACCGGACTTGGTGCAATGGTGGCTGTCAAAATCATCGAACAAATGGGCGGAACATGGAAGATTGAAAGCGCCGTCCAAAAAGGAACGACATTGACGATCACCTTGCCGACAGGCCGGGTGCAGCCGCCATCGGCAGAACAGAGCACTGCCATCTGAACGAAAAACCGGATGCCTGAATAACGCATCCGGTTTTTTCAAGGATGTTTGTGCGGTTAGTTGACTTCCTCGAAATAATCTTTGTAAAATCCGCCAACTTTCCCGCTGTTGTCCACCACAAAGTAAAACTCGTCCGTTTCATTTTTCACTTCATACACGTTTCCCGGCGTCAACATGTTGTTGACAATGTATTTTTCCGCGTTCGTATGGACGCATTTCACTTTTTTGATCGTCGGCCGGGCCAACCATGTGTAATGAATCATGGCGTCATCTCCTTCTCTTTCTATGTTTCCCCTCTTTATTGTAGCGGCTCAAACAGCCGGCTGCAACGCCCCATTTGCCATTTTGCCGCCATAGCCGGCTCCTCAATTGTTGGCGGCAGCGGATCGCCGTGCTATAGTGGAACTATGCGGACACCCGCCAGCAAGCCGGATGAGCATTTTCGAAAGGAGAGGTTCTTATGTTTTTGCCTTCATTTCGCTTGGATGGAAAAACAGCCCTTGTGACAGGAGCAGGGCGCGGCATCGGCCGGGCGATCGCCATTGGGTTTGCCGAAGCTGGAGCGGACGTAGCGCTCATCGCCCGCACAAAAACCGATTTGGAAGAAACGGCAAGCCACATTGAACGGCTTGGGCGGAAAGCCTACATACGGCCGATCGATGTCACCGACCGGGAAGCGGTGCACGAGGCGGTCGCCGACGTCAAACAACAAGCCGGATTCTTAGATATCATCGTCAACAACGCCGGAATGAACATCCGCACCCCAGCTTTGGATGTGACAGACAACGAATGGGAAACGATCATAAACACCAACTTGAAGTCAGCGTTTCTCGTCTCGCAAGAAGCAGGACGCGTGATGAAAGAACAAGGGCGGGGCGGCAAAATCATCAACATTGCCTCGGTCGCCGGCCATGTCGCCTTGCGCACCGGCGTTGTGTACGCGGCGACCAAAGCGGCGCTCATCCAAATGACGAAAGTGCTGGCGTTTGAGTGGGGACGCTACGGTATTCTCGTCAACGCCATCGGCCCGTGGTATTTCCGAACACCGCTCACCCAAACACTGCTTGAAGACGAAGCATATGTGAACGACATTTTAGCCGTCACCCCGCTCAAACGAATTGGCGAGCTGCCTGAACTCGTCGGTCCGGCCGTGTTCCTCGCCTCTGATGCAGCCAGCTATATCACCGGCCAAACGCTGTTTGTTGACGGCGGCATGACGATTCATGGCTTTTAACACGTCCGACGCTCATTCCTTTCCCGGCCAAACGACCGGTGCGCCTCCCTTCTTTCTATTGTGATTTTGCCCGAAAAAAGCCGGACCTTTTTGTCCGGCTCAGTGCGTTTTTTGCACATATTTTCGGTACAGCCCGTACAGCTCAGTCGCCTTGTACGTTTCGATTTTTTTCCGCCCGACTGGATGGCGGGCGATGCCGGCCTTTTTCAACTCGGCGACAAGCCATCCTTTTGATCCGAAATGCGCCATGGGCGCTCCCCCCCTTTTTTCGCACCGCTTGTCTTTATGTATATGCGCCTAAACAGGGGTTGAGAACGCCTTTGGCAATAGCTATTCATGCTTGTCGCCATGCCCTTTTCCATGCTTTTTTTCTTTTTTCTCTTTTTTCTTTTTTCCTTTTTCATGACCGGGTGGACGCGGTTTTTCTTTCTTTTCCTTCACCTTTGGCGGCGCGGATTCAGGCGCTCTTTGCTCGTGCTTTTTCTGCTCTCGTTCCGCTTGTTTGACGAGCGGCAGCGAAAAACGCGCAGCCGGCTGGCCGGCCAGCGCCTTCTCCATGATGCGGCGGAAAATGACCGCTGCCGTTTCCCCACTCGTCGTCGTCAAATAATGCGCGCCATCCGGCCGGTCGTAACCAAGCCAGAGTGCACCGACCAGCTGCGGCGTGTAGCCGACCATCCATTGGTCTTTCACTCCGTCAATGCCGGGGATCGTCATTTCCGTCGACCCGGTTTTGCCGGCAAGCTCCCGCCCGGGGATGGCCGCACGCTTCCCAGTTCCTTCGCGGATGACGCCTTCAAGCAGCAGCGTCATTTGCTGCGCCACTTTCTCGGACGTGACGTTCGTTCGCTTCGGCTTCCATTCCGCCACTTCGCGGCCGTAGGCGTCGACGATTTTCGTAATGAGATGGCCGTCCGGGCGGATGCCATCGTTGGCAAATACCGCGTACGCTTCGGCCATCTCGAGCGGCGATGCGCCGTGGGTCATACCGCCGAGCGCAATGCCGAGCTGTCGGTCTTCTTTTTCCAGAGGCAAACCGAATCGGTGCAATGCAGCCATTCCTTTGTCGAGGCCGATTTCGTTTAACAGCCAGACGGCCGGCACGTTGAGCGAATGGATGACGGCCTCATACATCGTCACCGTACCGCGATATGTGTGATCATAGTTTTGCGGGCGATAGCCCCCGAAATCAAGCGGCTCGTCTTTGAGCAGCGAGAATGGCCCGTAGCCTTGTTCGAGCGCCGGTGTATACACAGCAAGCGGCTTCAGCGCTGACCCCGGTTGCCGCCTGAGTTCAGTGGCGCGGTTAAAGCCGCGGAATACATGGCGGCCGCGGCCGCCGACAAGCGCCTTCACCCCGCCTGTTTTCGGATCGAGCAGCACCGCGCCGCTTTGGACAGGCACATCATCCGGACTTGACGGAAACAGTGAATCGTCCGCATACACAGTTTCAAGCGCCTGCTGCATGTTCTGATCAAGCTCCGTGTAAATGCGTAATCCGCCCGAAAGGACATCACTTTGCGTCAGCCCATAGCGCGTCATCGCTTCGCGGATCAACTCATCGACATAATATGGATACTTCCCGGCATACGGGTCGCGCTTGGGCTCCTGCCTGATGGCAATATGCTCGTTTTTCGCGGCGATCCACTCTTGATCGTTGATATAGCCTTGCTCCCTCATCAGCGACAGCACCACATTGCGCCGTGCGATGGCCTTGTCGTAATGACGGAGCGGCGACAAGGCGGAGGGCGCTTTCACAAGCCCAGCCAGCATCGCTGATTCGCTTAGCGTCAGTTCGGAAACGTCTTTGCCGAAATACGTTTTGGCGGCGTTTGCTACCCCCCAAGCCCCAGCGCCAAAATAAATGCGGTTGATGTACATTTCTAAAATTTCTTTTTTGCTGTACGTGCGCTCCATTTTTTGTGCGATCAACCATTCGTTCCATTTGCGCGCCAACGTTTTTTCGTTCGTCAAAAAGACGTTTTTCGCCAGCTGCTGGGTGATCGTGCTGCCGCCTTCGACCCACGCCCCGGCGCGAATGTTGCGCCACATCGCGCGCAAAAACCCGTAATAATCGACGCCGCCATGTTCGTAAAAGCGGCGGTCTTCCGTTGCAACAATGGCTTGGAGAAAATGGTTCGGCACACGTTCAATCGACACTTCTTCGATATTCGCCGCGGCAAGCTTGCTTGCCATGCGGCCATGTTCGTCATAAATGACTGTCGCTGCCGGCAATGGCTTCTTAAGCGCGGCGATGTTTTGCCGGTCAATCGCCCACTGGAGCGCGGCAACAGCAGCCGTCAAAATGAACAGCATTGCCATGAACACCCGAAGCCAGCGCTGTCTTTGCCTCGTTTGTCTCACTTGCTGCCTGCTCTGTATCTCCATAATTTGCCCCCCTGAACATCTGCTGCGGTTATACAGTTCGCAAATGACCGTTTGTTTTCGTCTATCGTCGCACCAACAGCGGCCAAAAAAAAGAAGCGGCCGATCCAAGCCGCTTCCATGTCTCCGCTCACGCCGATGGCGATTTATGTTTTTTTCCTTTTAAGAAGAACGCCATCATGAGCGCCAATACGGTCAAGCCGGTGGCGACAAAAAAGGCGTCGTTGATCCCTTCGACTGTGGCGTGCTGCTGCACAACCCCATATAGCAGCTGGGCAATCGCTTCATCGCTCGGGATCACTGATTTTAACTGGCTGACCGCATCCATAAAGAACGGATTATTCTCCGTCATTTCATTGCGATAATGTTCCACATGAAATTTCGCCCGATTCGACATGACGGTTACTAAAAAAGCCGTCCCAAGCGAAGCCGCCACTTGGCGGAGTGTGTTCGCCATTGCCGTACCGTGGCTGTATAGATGACGCGGCAAGGCGTTTAACCCTTCCGTCATAATCGGCATCCCGAGCATCGACATGCCAAACATGCGGAAAATGTAAAGCCAAATTAAATGGCTGTATGGCGTATCCATCGTCAATCTGCTAAACTCCCACGTTGTCACGGCAGTGATGATCAACCCGACGATGGCAAGCGCCCGCGCGCCGATGCGGTCAAACACCCAACCGGAAATCGGTGACATGACCGCCATCACAATCGCTCCCGGCAGCATGAGCAAACCGGCATCGAGCGGAGTAAAACCGCGCAAATTTTGCAAATAGACCGGAAGCAAGACCATCGCCGCAAACATCGCCATATTGATAACCGAGCCGATCACCGTTGACAACGCAAACACTGGGTAGCGAAACACACGGAAATTCAACACCGGATGTTCCGAACGGAGCGAGCGCCAGGTAAACAGGATGAGGAACAAAGCGCCAACCACAAGCGAGATGGCAACTTCCGCCTGTCCCCATCCTTTGCTTCCCGCCTCGCTGAATCCGTACAAAACGCCGCCAAATCCGATCGTCGAATAAACCGCCCCTTGCATATCGAGAACGGCGTTCCCTTTGCGCGGCGTTTTTTTCAGCCAAAGAGACGCGAGCACAAGATCGACGATAGCAATCGGCAACACCACATAAAACAAAAGACGCCACGTATAATGCTCAACAAGCCATCCGGAAAGCGTCGGACCGACCGCAGGCGCGAACATCATGGCAATTCCGACCGTGCCCATCGCCACCCCGCGGCGCTCCGGTGGAAAAATCGACAACATAATCACCATCATAAGCTGCATAATAATTCCAGCTCCGATCGCCTGCGTCAAACGCCCTGCCAGCATGACGGCAAACGTTGGAGCGATCGAGCAGACGAACGCCCCGATGGCGAAAAATGACATGCCCGAGACAAACAACGTTTTCGCCGGGAACTTGGCGATTAAAAACGGGCTGATGGGGATAAGCACTCCATTGACGAGCATATAGCCGGTGACGAGCCACTGGATCGTGGCTGTTTCGACATTGAAATCTTGCATCATATGCGGCAAGGCGACGTTAATTAATGTTTGATTTAAAATGGCAACAAACGCTCCTAGCATAACCGTCACCACCACTTTGCCGCGGCTGCCGATGTCGCCCAGCCCGCCTTGGCTTTGTCCGGACGGGACGGCCGGGCGCACCTCCCCCCCGGCCCCGCCCGCTGTCTCAATCGCGGCCGGAGCCGGCTTGCGCCGGCGCAGCGCAATGTTGATGAACGCCAAGACAAAAATGGCAAATATCATATAGCCAATGATAAATGCAGACATCGCTGATCACCTACTTATGAATGCGGACAGTGACGTTCATGCCCGGCACGAGTCCGGCTCCGCTGTAATTGTCGATGGAAATCGTCACCGGAATAACTTGAGTCACTTTCGTGTAGTTGCCGGTTGCGTTTGAACTTGGCAACAAACTGAACGTATTCGCCGTCGCATAGCCGAGTTTTTCCACTTTGCCGCTGAATCGGCGGTCCGGATACGCATCCACATAAATATCGACATCTTGACCGACTTTGACGTCTTCAATATCTGTCTCTTCAATGTTCGCTGTCACCCACAAATCGTTCAAATCAAATCCGCGGGCAAGCGGCACTCCCGCTGCGATAAATGAATCCTCGACGGCGTTTTGCTGCACGATCGTCATCCGGTGCGGCACGGTGATCTCCACGGTATTTTTGCCGTCCGACACTTCGCCGATTTTTTCTCCGGCTGCGAACGTTTTTCCGATGTTTCCAGACCACGATATCAGTTTTCCTGACAACGGAGCGGCTACCGGGATGACTTGACCGTCAATGCGAGCGTTGTCTGTTTTAATGTAGTTTGCCGCTTCATTAACATAGTAATAGGCGGCAAATCCTCCGCCAACAAGCAAAATGAGCACGATGATGTTCAATGCAAGCAACCGTTTCATGTTCACCGTTTATTCCTCCTCGAGTAAAATGCTTTTTACTTTCTCTTGCAGCCGCAAAAATTGTTCAATTTCCTCTGGCGAGACGAACTCCTGAATGCGTTGAAGCCGCCGACGCAACACCGACTGTTCGTCAAACGCAGCGAACACCGTCTCTTTCCCTTTTTGCGTCAAACTTAAAATGACAGCGCGCCGGTCTTGTTTGGACGGTTCGCGAACGACGAGCCCCGCGCCAACGAGCCGGTCGACCGTTCCGCTTACATTGCTGTTGCTTAAGTTCAGCTTTTCCGCCAAATCGTTTAGGCGGATATGCTCTTTTTTCAGCAACGTATACAGCACCATCAGCTGCACTTCCGTAATTCCGACGCGGGCGGCATCTTCACGGATGAGGCGGTACAGCGCCTTTTGTGTCCGAAAAATGGCATACATAATATCTCGACTGATTCCTTCCATCGATCCTCCCTCCTTCACCGCCGAACCTCAATAGTTTCAATGCGAATTATTTCTACACGAAATATGATTATAGCATGGAAATGGGGAAAATCAACTATATTGTGTTCTTTGTCTGCAAAATGATGAGGGTGTCCCCAAAAAATCAGGACACCCTTCCACATATTACAGCGAAATATCTATGTCGGATTTGATTTCAGAGGCATGACGCTCTTAAGCCAGCCTCATCCGGATGCCAGATAAACAAAAAAGCGTCCGTTTGGACGCTCCGTCAATGATGTAAAGGATCCGCGCCGCGGTTGCCGTCGGCTGAATGCAGTTTCTTAACCACGCTCTACTAGGTGGGTGTTCGCAGAAACGTTCCTGCCGTCCTCGCTGACGAATCGGAGGCATGGCATTCCAGTTTCAATATAGAACTCCCTTTTCATTGCCATCGGTTGAAACTTCATTCTACAACGCACAACGCAGCAACGGATTGGTGATTCTTATCATACACGATCATCCGTTGTTTGACAAGGGGGACAACCATCCATTTTCTTCAAACTGGATACACCCCATGCTTCCGTTCAGAAAAAGCCATATATTTGGACATGTAGGCGGCAAACCGGCGGATGAGCTCGCCGCGCAGTTCGTTCGGCGCGACGATCCCGTCGATGACAAGCTCGGAAGCAAGGCGGTAAACATCAATGTCCCGCCGATATTCCTCCCGCTTTTGCTCAACAAACGCCGGCCGCTCTTCCGGCGGCAGTTCAGCGATTTTGTTCGCATAGACGGCGTTAACAGCCGCCTCCGGCCCCATCACCGCGATTTGCGCGTTCGGAAACGCAAGGCAGCAATCCGGTTCAAATGCCGGCCCAGCCATCGCGTACAATCCGGCGCCGTATGCCTTGCGGACGATGATCGAAATTTTCGGCACCGTCGCTTCCGACATTGCCGCAATCATTTTCGCTCCGTGGCGGATGATACCGGCCCGCTCAACTTTCGTGCCGATCATAAAACCTGGGATATCGGCCAAAAACAAAAGCGGAATGTGGAATGCATCGCAAAGGGTGATGAATTTCGCTGCTTTATCGGCTGAATCATGGAACAGCACCCCGCCTTTGACGCGCGGCTGGTTGGCGATAATGCCAATCGGCTGCCCGTTAAGGCGCGCCAATCCGGTAATGATTTCCGGAGCAAACAGCTTTTTCACTTCGCAAAACGACCCTTCATCAATGATCCGCTCAATTAAATCATACATATTAAACGGCGCGTTTTGATTTGCCGGCAAAATGTCTTCAATCGTTTTATCGAACGATTTCGGCGGTTTCGCTTCTGCAATCGGCGGTTTTTCGCTGTAGTTGGATGGAAAATACGACAAATAACGGCGCGCATAAGCAATCGCCTCTTCTTCGGTTTTCACAAGCACATCGCCGCACCCCGAAACGGTGCAATGCATGCGGGCGCCGCCCATCTCTTCAAGTGTCACTTTTTCGCCAATCACCATTTCCGCCATGCGCGGCGATCCTAAATACATTGATGCATTGCCTTCGACCATAATCACAATGTCACAAAACGCTGGAATATAAGCCCCGCCGGCCGCTGACGGGCCAAAGAGCAAGCACACTTGCGGCACTTTCCCGGACAGTTTCACTTCATTGTAAAAAATGCGCCCCGCCCCGCGCCGGCCGGGAAACATTTCGATTTGGTCGGTAATGCGGGCGCCGGCCGAATCAACTAAATAAATGAGTGGACAGCGCAGCTTTTCCGCCGTCTCTTGGATGCGAATGATTTTTTCAACCGTGCGCGCTCCCCAGGAACCGGCTTTGACAGTCGAGTCGTTCGCCATTACACAGACGATGCGGCCGTTGATTTTGCCGATGCCGGTCACAACTCCATCCGCCGGCAGTCCGTCAGCCAAACAGTTGGCAAACAACCCGTCTTCCGCTTCCAGGCCGTGATCAAGCAATAAATTCAATCGGTCGCGGACAAACAACTTCCCTTGGGCGGCGTTTTTCTCATGATATTTCGGCGCCCCGCCTTTTTTGATGTCCGCTGTCCGTTTCTCCAGCTCCGCAGCCAGCGCGGCACGTTCACTTGCCGTTTCCTTCATCCCCATGTCGTCTCCTCCTTGCTTCGTTTACACCGCCGTTTTCGCAGACGGCGTTTTGAGTCCATCGAATATCATGCCCCGCCAACGCCGCTCAACGCTATTGCGCACCGCGGCCGGCCGCTTTGGGGCGGCGCCGTGGCGCAGGTTCACTATGTGCCGCCCCGCAAGCAGACGCCATGGCGCAGCGTTTGGCCGCGCTGTTTTAGACGGTGGCATGGAAGCGCCTGCGATCGTTTAGGAAATGCCGTTGACCGCTCCCTACGCTTCGGTCGGTCCGGCCGCGTTGAAAACTTTACTCCCCTTTGTACACCGGTTTCCGTCTTTCTTTAAAAGCCTGCAAGCCTTCGAGCCGATCTTTTGTCGGAATCGTTGCCTCATAGGCGAGCTGCTCGATCGCCAGGCCGGTCTCTAGGTCAACGTTAAACACGCTTTGCACCGCCCGTTTCGCCTGGCGGACGGCAATCGGAGCGTTTTCGGCGATTTGCTGAGCCAATTCAAGCGCACGCTCCATTAGTTCGGCGCGTGGCACGGCGTATTCGACGAGGCCGATTCGCTCCGCTTCCTTGGCCGTGATCCGTTTCGCGGCAAAGATCAACTCTTTCGCCTTTCCGATGCCGACAAGGCGCGGCAACCGTTGCGTGCCGCCCGCTCCCGGAATGATGCCAAGCGACGTTTCCGTCAATCCGAGCTGAATGTCATCAGCAGCGAAACGAATGTCGCATGCCAAAGCAAGCTCGAGCCCGCCGCCAAACGCCGAGCCGTTTAAGGCGGCAATGACCGGCTGCGGCACTTTCTCCACCTCGTTGATCGTTTTGCTGATCAAGGCGACCGCCTGCCGCACTTCTGTTTCATTCATTCCCGCCCGCTCCTTCAAGTCGGCGCCGGCGCAAAACACTTTTTCCCCCGATCCAGTCAAAATCACGACACGCACGTCTTTTCGAAACTTGATTTCTTGCAAAAGGCTGCCAAGCTCTAAAAGAAGCGCTCTAGAAAGCGCATTGGCCGCCTCCGGGCGGTTTAACGTCACAATAGAAATTCCATTTTCTTGCATTTCAAATGATACGAGCGTTCCCATTGTTCTCTTCCCCCTAAACGAATTGGTTTATGATGAAATCGTTTGTAAATAGCGGCTCGGGAGCGGGCGGCCGATTTTCTCGCGAATAAACAAGGCCGCTTTCGTCAGTTGCTCCGCATTAATGCCGGTGTCAATTCCCATGCCGTGCAGCATATACACTAAGTCGTCGGTGGCAACGTTTCCCGATGCCCCTGGGGCATACGGGCAACCGCCGAGGCCGCCAAGCGAGCTGTCAAACGTTGTAATCCCCATCTCCATCGAGACTAAAATATTGGCGAGCGCCGTCCCTCTTGTATCGTGAAAATGCATGGCGATCCGCTCGACAGGAAAGCGGCGGAGCACTTCGTCAAGCACATCTTCGACTTGTTTTGGCGTCGCCACGCCGATCGTATCTCCTAACGACAGTTCATCGATTCCCATGGCAAACAGCCGGTCGGCGACCGTGAGCACTTGATCGACGGCAACTGCCCCTTCGTACGGGCAGCCAAACACCGTCGAGACGTAGCCGCGCACCGTTCTTCGTTCTTGCTTGGCCGCTCTCACGACTTCTTCTAACACCGGAAACGTAGCGGCGATGGTTTTATTAATGTTTTTTTGGTTATGCGTCTCGCTCGCTGACATGAAGACGCCGACTTCATCGACTCCAGCGCTAAGCGCCCGCTCAAGCCCTTTTTCATTCGGGACGAGCGCCGCATACGTGACACCGTCTTTGCGGCGGATGCCGGTTGCAACTTCGACGGCATCGGCCAGCTGCGGAATCCATTTTGGATGAACAAATGATGTCACTTCGATATACGACAATCCAGTTTCCGACAATAAATTAATCCAGGCGATTTTGTCAGCTGTCGCCACCGGCGCTGCTTCGTTTTGCAGGCCGTCGCGCGGACCGACTTCTTTAATCGTCACCTTCGTCGGCCATCGACCCATGTCCGCTCCCTCCTTTTCGCTTTGTTCTCCATCCCTTTGCCTTTTGTCCCACCAAACGGCACATTCCCCTCTTTTTGGTTGGCGGAACGGTCCGCACGCATAGTTTCCTACTCAATCTCGACAAGCACGTCGCCCTCGTTGACGAAATCCCCTTCTTGCACATAAATGTGTTTTACCGTGCCGGACGTTTCAGCAGCGATCGGAATTTCCATTTTCATGGATTCTAAAATGACGACATCTTGCCCTTCTTCGATGCGGTCGCCGACGGCGACGACAATTTTCCATACACTCCCGGCCATGGTGGCAATGACTTGGTTCATCGTTTCTTCCTCCGTTTCTGCTTCATTTTGTTTTCGTTGGCTGCCAATAGTTTGAAAGAAAGTCGGTCGTCGTTTCCCCCGCACGGAACACCGGATGGGACAATACCGCTTCAAGCAGCGGGATGTTCGTTTTAATCCCTTCGACGTGATAGTCCCGAAGCGCTTTGAGCAAGCGTTCAATCGCCGATGCTCGATCCGAACCTTTGGCGATTAATTTAGCGATCATCGGATCGTAAAACGGCGTAACAGTGATCCCGCTTTGGACCGCCGTCTCATGGCGGATTCCTTCCCCCTGGGGAACGGCAAAGGAGGCAATGCGGCCAGGAGACGGGTAAAACGTGTTTGGGTCTTCAGCATAAATCCGCACTTCAATGGCGTGCCCATCGCGGCGAATGTCCTCCTGCTGATAGCGAAGCGGCTCGCCGGCAGCGATGCGCAGCTGCTCTTCAACGATGTCAATGCCGGTGATTTCCTCGGTCACCGGATGTTCGACTTGGAGTCGAGTGTTCATTTCAAGAAAATAAAAGTTTTTTTGTTCATCAACCAAAAACTCCATTGTGCCGGCGTTCGCATAACCGATATAACGCGCCGCCCGGACGGCGGCTTCGCCCATCTTCCGCCGCGTTTCTTCATCCAAAAACGGCGACGGCGCTTCCTCCACCACTTTTTGATGGCGGCGCTGGATCGAGCATTCGCGCTCCCATAAGTAGACGCAGTTGCCGCGCCCATCGGCGAGCAGCTGAATTTCAATATGGCGTGGGCGTTCAATATATTTCTCAATATACATCGTCCCGTCGCCGAAAAACGAAGCGGCCCGTTTCCGGCTGCCTTCAAACGCTTGACGCAGCTCCGCTTCATCGCGAGCGATGTGCATGCCGATGCCGCCGCCTCCCGATGATGCCTTCAGCATGACTGGGTAACCGATCGAAGCTGCGGCTGCCGCCGCTTCATCAGGGCTGTCTAATGCAGAGGAGACGCCTGGGACGATCGGTACACCGGCTTTTTCCATCGTCTGACGCGCTTCGATTTTGCTGCCCATCGCGGCAATGACATCCGCCTTCGGGCCAATAAAGACGATCCCTTCTTCTTCACAGCGGCGGGCGAACGCCGGGTTTTCCGAAAGCAGGCCGTAGCCGGGGTGGACCGCTTCCGCCTTCGCCGCCTTGGCGACTTCGATGATTTTTTCGATATTTAAGTAGCTTTCCGCCACGCGCGGCTTGCCGATCAAATACGCCTCATCAGCGAGCTGAACGTGGAGCGAATCTGCATCCGCTTCCGAGTAGACGGCGACCGTGCGGATGCCAAGCTTTTGGCATGTGCGAATGACACGGACAGCGATTTCGCCGCGGTTGGCAATCAACACTTTCGTAAACATCGTCTCACCCTTTCACAAAAAGTGGACTGCCGGCGCCGGACGGTTCTTCCGTCCGGCGCGGCGGTTTAAGTCATCAAACCAAGGCGCTGCTTCGCCATTTCCCGCAACTTAAACTTTTGAATTTTCCCGGACGCGGTCATCGGATAGGAGTCGACAAACTCGATGTAGCGCGGGATTTTATGGCGGGAAATGTTTCCGCGGCAAAACTCGCGGATTTCCTCAGCGGTCGCCGTTTCGCCGTCCTTTAAGATGATCCACGCCATCACTTCTTCCCCGTACGTTTTATCGGGCACGCCGACGATTTGGACGTCCAAAATTTTCGGATGTTTATATAAAAACTCTTCGATCTCGCGCGGATAAATGTTTTCACCGCCGCGGATGATCATATCTTTCAACCGGCCGGTGATGCGGCAGTAACCATTTTCATCCATCGTCGCCAAATCGCCGGTATGCAGCCAGCCGTCTTGGTCGATCGCTTCGTTCGTTGCTTCTGGATTGTTGTAGTATCCTTTCATTACATGGTAGCCGCGCGTGCACAGCTCCCCTTGCACGCCGGGCGGCACTTCATTGCTCGTGCCCGGTTCAACGATTTTCACCTCTACGCCCGGCAACGCGCGACCAACCGTTTCGACGCGCAGCTCGAGCGGGTCATCGGTGCGCGTCTGGGTGATGACCGGGGATGATTCAGTCTGCCCGTAGGCAATCGTAATATCGGTCATGCCCATTTTGTTGATGACCGCTTTCATCACTTCGACTGGGCAAGGGGAACCAGCCATAATGCCGGTGCGCAGCGACGACAAATCATATTTTCCAAAATCCGGGTCATTTAGTTCGGCGATAAACATCGTCGGCACGCCGTGCAGCGCCGTGCACCGCTCAGCGGCCACCGTCTCGAGCACCCGCTTCGGATGAAACTCCACGACCGGCACCATCGTCGCCCCGACAGTGACGCACGCGAGGGTGCTCATGACGCAGCCAAAGCAATGAAAAAACGGCACCGGGATGCAAAGACGGTCTCCTTCGCCAAGCTTCATGCATTGCGCCACTTGGTAGGCGTTGTTGACGATATTGTTATGCGTCAACATGACCCCTTTCGGGAATCCGGTCGTTCCAGATGTATACTGCATATTGATCACATCGTGCGGATCAAGGCTCTCTAACCGTTCGTCGAGCTCTTCTTCCGTCACCTCATGCGCCATTGCCAAGATATCATTCCATGTGAACATGCCCGGATAGCGTTGATCGCCGAGCAAAACGACGTTTTTCAGCTTCGGCAGCCGCTTGGACTGGAGCTTCCCCGGTTCGGCCGTACGCAACTCTGGGACAATGCTGTACAAAATGTCGATGTACGAAGAATCGCGGTATTGTTCAATCAAAAAGAGCGTCGTCGAATCGGACTGCTTCAGCAAATACTCAAGCTCAGCCGCCTGGTAGTTTGTATTGACCGTAACCAGCACCGCCCCCATTTTCCCAGTGGCAAACTGGCAGGCGATCCATTCTGGAACGTTGGTCGCCCAAATGGCGACATGTTCCCCTTTTTCTATGCCAAGCCGCATCAACCCGCGCGCGACAAGGCGGCAATAGTCGTTAAACTGCCGGTACGTCAGGCGCAAGTTGCGGTCGGCATACACGACCGCCTCATGGTCCGGGTATTGCCTGGCGCGCTCCTCTAACAATTTCCCCACAGTCACCGTTAACATCGACCGTCTCCTCCCCTTTGTCCGAATTCACTGTTATGGATATGCGCATATTTCCGCTTTTAGCATCCGAGCTGGCGGGCGATGACGAGACGTTGGATTTCCGATGTACCTTCGCCGATTTCCATGAGCTTGATATCCCGCAAGTGGCGTTCGACGCCATATTCTTTCATATAGCCGTAGCCGCCGTGAATTTGAATCGCCTGATTGCAGACGCGAAACCCCATTTCCGACGCGAACAGCTTGGCAAATGACGCTTCTTTTGTGAACGGTTTTCCCTGATCTTTCAGCCAGGCGGCTTTGTACACCATATTGCGGGCGAGCTCGATTTCCATCGCCATATCGGCGAGCTTAAATTGGATTGCTTGGAACTTGGAAATCGATTGGCCGAACTGGACGCGCTCTTTTGCATATTGAAGCGCTTTCTCAAACGCCGCTTGCGCGATGCCGACAGCCAAAGCAGCGATCGAGATGCGCCCGCCATCAAGCGTGTACAAAAACTGCTTAAACCCTTTTTGCGGGTCGCCTAACACGTTTTCTTTCGGCACGCGAACGTTCTCAAAAACAAGCTCGCACGTGTTGGAGGCGCGGACACCCATTTTGTCGTAATTCGAACGGATCGTAAATCCTGGGGAGTCGGTTGGTACGATGAGTGCGGTGATGATATTTTTGCCGCGCGCATCTTTGCCCGTGACGGCGGTGACGATCACTTGCCGCGCGTATTGGGCGTTTGTAATCCAGCATTTTTCGCCATTGATGACATACTCATCGCCGTCAAGCACCGCGGTCGTGCGCGTACCGCCGGCGTCCGACCCGGCGTTCGGCTCGGTGAGTCCGAAAGCGCCGAGCGTTTCCCCCTTTGCCATCGGCACAAGCCATGTTTGTTTTTGCTCTTCCGTCCCGAAGTAATAAATCGGGCTCGCTCCGAGCGAAACGGCGGCCGCATAACTCAGCCCGGTGCCGCCGCAGGCGCGGCCGATTTCCTCAACGGCAATGGCATATGAAACCGTATCGCCCCCAGCGCCGCCATACGATTCCGGAAACGGAAGGCCCAACAGCCCCAACTCGCCCATTTTACGGAACACTTCACGCGGAAAATGCGCCTCTTCATCCCATTTCGCCGCGTATGGGGCAATTTCCTTCTCCGCAAAATCACGAACCATTTCTTTAATCATTTGTTGTTCTTTCGTTAATGAAAAATCCATATTCTCCCTCTCCCCCATTTGAAAATGACTATATAAAAACCGACTAGTCGGTTTTTAGTTGGATTGAAAATAGACCAACACCTGTTTGTTTAGGTGATGATCAAGACCGACTAGTTGGTCTGTGCACAACAAACAAATTATTCGCTGGGTGGCCGCAACAAAAACTGTGCCGCCGCCGGATGTTCCGGGTCGCAAAGCACCGCATGCAAAATGAAATCAGCAAAATAGTCTGCGATCTCTTCGATCGACAACGGTCCGTCTGGGTTGTACCATTTGTACGTCCAGTTCACCATCCCGATGATCGACATGCCGACAATCTCCACCGACAATTCAGGACGAAACTCGCCGGCCTCGATCCCCTCGCGGATGACGCGAAAAATAATTTGTTTAAATTCTTCGCGTTTCTCATCGATCATTCCGGCGTATTCCGGTTTTAAGTACGTGCTTTCTTGATAAAAGACGGTGATGTGCGGTTTATATAAGTGAAATACTTTGACAAACGATTGAACGATGGCATACAAGCGCTCGGTCGGCGTCGAACAGCTTTCATACGCTTCCTGCGCTTTTGTAAGCGCATACGTAATAAAGACGTCATGAATATGGTAAAGCAACTCGTCTTTCGATTTAAAATTATGATAAAACCCGCCTTTCGATGTATCGCTTTCCGCGACGATGCGGTCGACCGTCACGCCGTGGTAGCCATATTTCTCAAACAAATGAAGAGCAGTGTCAATAATGCGTTCTCTGAGCGGTTTATCAGCCATAACAGTCTCCTTCACATCGATCACAAAACATTTCCGAAAAGACAAAATATTCTTCCTGTTTATTAACATACTCGACAGTGCAGCTGTTGTCAACAAAAATCATTGCAACAGCTAAAAAATAGGGGGGCTTTTTCCGCCGCGCACCGTTGACCGTTTACACGAACCCGTGATCCCGAGGGGCACGAACTGTCACAAAACAGCAGCCCCATACATAATCGCGGCCGTTTTTTCAAAAGATAAAAATCGGAGGTGGCTTCTATTGGAACCAATGTTATGCCCGAACTGCAAGACGAATCGGACGCGGTTTCACCTCATCGAACAGCACCCGCGGGCGGTCAAGCTCGACCCGCATACCGGCGATATTGAGCACGAGTACACAAATGACGCGCTCGAACCGTTTCATCTCCCATACCGCGGCCCAAGCTGCCGCGTCCAATGCGGCGTCTGCGGATTGATTGAAGATGCGGATATGTTCATTCAGCGCGCCAAGTCTTCTCCATTGGGGTGATCAACATGGCAAACAAAAAACAAACACCGTCCGCAATCGTTGACCAAAAACAGCTTGTCAACGCCAAGGCAAAAGCGATGCGGGAGCACGGCGACGAGCACATTCGCCGAGTCACGCCTAACGGTGCAGACGGACAATAACCGCCAGCTTGCTTTTGTGCATAAGCAAGCTGGCGGGGCTTCTGCTTTTTATTGCGAGCGGTACATTGCCCACAGTCCGATATCCCGAAAACCAAGACGGCCGTAAATGCGGCCGGCGTCCGGGTTGTCATAAAACAGGCACGGCATCTTTCCTTCGGCAAGCAAATCACAAACGAGCTTCGCCACGATGGCGCTCGCACACCCTTTCCCGCGGTGTTCCGGATCGGTGCAGACGCCGACGATCATCGCCGAAAGGGAATTTTCCGCCGTCGTCGATGCCGCCGCCACCATCTCGCCGTCTTGTTCAATATAATACGTTCTCGCTGAATTGGTTTCCATCCCTTTCACCAGCATGTCGCGCGTCGTCGGCCTCGGGTCAAATTCAGGAATGCGGCGCCGCAAGTCAACAATCCGATCAACATCGGCCAATCCAGCTTTCTTGACGGCGAACGCCCCTATTTCTTGACGGGCATATTCATCCGTCCGGCACTCGCAAAAGTAAAGCGTCCGCTTCATCCCGAGCGCCAGCCGTCCTTCAAACTGTCTGGCAATTTCCTCTTTGCCGGACAGTTCGACCGTCAATGTGCAGGCTGTCTCACTGATCAGGCGGGCAAAACCGTCGGCATCGAAATCACCGGGCGCATACGGAATGTAAGAATCATAATAACGAAGCAGCACCGCCTTCAGCGAACCGACATCGTCGAACTGCCCCCAAACGTCTTGGAAATCGGCGTCATAGCCGAACGACTCGATGTCGCCAATGATAAATAAGTTGAACGACGGATCTTGCCGCAAAAACGAAAATAGTTGTTGGTGGTCTTCAGCCGTTAACCGGCGAATCATGGAACTCCCCCGCTTTTCGAATGATATTTTTTCCATTATACTATAGTGTATATCCGTTGCCAATGGCGGAATGACGAGGGAACGGCTGGTTCCGGCTGACTGCGAAGAAAGGAGGAAGGCCGCTCTCCATAAGTGAGGCGGCCATGCTGATGAAGTTTATTGACGATCTGTACGAATATTACAAAGACCGGCTGACCGGAGACGAAGAAGACGCCGAAGCGGTGGCGATGTCGATTTTGGATGAACTCGACCGCCGCGATGTGCTCAAACTGATCGGTGAGATGACTGATGAAGAGCTGCTTGGCATGTTTGGCTTGTACTTGTTTGAAAGCTTGAAAGCGAAAATGGCCCGTGAAGGCCTCGGCGCCACGCGACCGCAAGAGGGGCCGCGCATCCATTGACAAAAACGGCTGTCCTCGCCAGACCGAGTTGTCTGTACGAGGGCAGCCGCACGCTATGAACAAAGGCCGGACGGTTGTCATGCCAACGGCTTTTGGCGGAATGATGAACTCGGCAAATCGCACCGAGCGTGCTTCATTATTAGCCCGCAGCAAACAAGCCTCCTTCTTTTTCCGCTTAGAAGCCGGAGCATTGTTTTTATAGGGGAGAAACTATCTTCGGACTCCCTACCGATAAAACTGTACATCATATCCTTCTTTCAATAACACTTGATAAATTTTCTGGATATGATCCTCATTTTTCGTCTCGAGCGAAAAGTGGATCTCCGCCTGACCTGGCAGCACTTTGGCGCCGATGCGCTGATGGTGGATCGACATCACATTTGCCTCCAGTTCGGCAATAATGCGCAGCAGCTTGTTCAACTGGCCCGGCTTATCGGAAATGATTGTCGTAAACGTAACAAACCGGCCGGCCTCGACAAGCCCCCGCTCGATGATGCGGGAAATCAACGTCACATCGACGTTGCCGCCGCTTAAAATGGCGGCGACTTTTTTGTCGCGAAACGGCAGCTTTTGATACAGCAGCGCCGCTAGCGGGCAGGCCGCTGATCCTTCGACGAGCAGCTTGTTCCGTTCAAGCAGATAAAGCATCGTCCGCGAAATTTCCGCCTCTTCCACGCAAACGACGCCATTGACGTACTGTTCGATATATTGGTACGTAATATTGCCCGGCTTTTTCACCGCAATGCCATCGGCGATCGTATCCGACGCAGCGATGGCGACCGGCTGCTTATGGCGGAGGGCTGCCGTCATGCCGGGGCAAGCGGACGACTCAACACCATACACCTCGATGGACGGTTTCAACTGTTTTAATGTAAACGCCAACCCCGCGAGCAAGCCGCCGCCGCCGACCGGACAAAGGACGACGTCCACATCGGGAAGCTGCTCAACCAACTCTAAGCCGATCGTTCCTTGGCCGGCCATGACAGCTAAATCGTCAAACGGATGCACAAACGTCATTCCCCGCTCGCGCTGCAGTTCAAGCGCATACTCGAGCGACTCATCGAACACATCGCCATGCAAAACGACTTCTGCTCCGTAGCTTTTCGTCGCTTCAATTTTGCTCAGCGGCGCCCCCTTGGGCATGACGATCGTGCACGGAATGTGAAGCATGCCGCTTGCGTAAGCGACGCCTTGGGCGTGGTTGCCGGCTGAGGCGGCGATAACGCCACGCGACCGCTCCTCGTCGGTCAACGACATAATTTTATTGAACGATCCCCTTACTTTAAACGACCCCGTTTTTTGCAAGTTCTCGAGTTTCATATACACGTCATTGCCGGACAATCGGCTGAACGTTTGCGAATGCTCGAGCGGCGTCTGGTGGACGACGCCTTGCATTTTCGCCCGTGCTTGTTCAATGTCTGTTAACGTCAACATCATCAAACCACCCTTTCTGATCAGGCGACCGGTTCTTTTTCGCCCCGTGTTGCGATAGAAACAGCGAACGGAAAACCGAGCTCTTTAGGAGGCTGGTGATTTAGTGCAAAACACTCTAGTTGCAGCTGTTTCCCAATTAGAAAAACCTTGCGAAATCAGCCTTCTTTTTTGGCGAAGTGCCGCTGATTTGCTCGCGGCAGCCATTTTTCAACGGCCTTTGGGAAATGACATGAACGCGAACTTCGCATTTCATCAAGCGCAGGAAATATTGTATCATAAAATCATCGCCTCATCATTCATCGATCAAGTTTGCGTTGCTTTTCTCTTGGACGATGACGTACGATAAAATAGTGAAGGAGGGAACAACCTATGGAGCGGCGCCGCCCGCTGTTGCTTTTATCGATGGTCATGTTTTTCGTTATGTCAGGTTTTGGCATCATTATTCCCGTATTGCCGTTTCTCGCTGAAGAAGTGGGGGCTACTCCGTTTGAGCTTGGGCTGCTCATGGCCGTTTATTCGTTAATGCAGCTGTTGTTTTCCCCGATGTGGGGGCAGCTGTCCGACCGTTATGGCCGCAAGCCGGTGTTGCTTATCGGCATCACCGGGCTGTCGTTGTCGTTTTTCCTTTTTTCCATAGCCCAAACGCTTATGATGCTGTTTGCTGCCCGCGTGCTTGGCGGGGCGCTGTCAGCGGCAGCGATGCCGACGGTGATGGCGTATGCAGCCGACGTCACCCCACCGGATGAACGCGGGAAAGCGATGGGAGCGATCGGCGCTGCAACTGGGCTCGGCTTTATTTGCGGTCCAGCCATTGGGGGAATGTTTTCGCAAACGAACTTGCATCTGCCATTCGCCATCGCAGGAGCGCTATCGGCAGCGACAGCACTGTTCGTATGGCTCGCTTTGCCGGAATCGATGCGCCCGTCAACCGCCAGCCAGCCAGCCGGCCGGCAACGATCTAGAGAAATGATGAAAAGTCCGCTTCTTTATTTGTATTTGCTGCAATGGACCGCAACGCTCGCCCTCGCCGGGCTTGAGGCAACGTTCGCTTACTTCGCTGATCGCCGCGCTGGACTCGGCTCGGTTGAGCTCGGGTATATTTTTATGATAATGGGGATCGCCAGCGCCTTCGTCCAAGGAGCGCTCCTTGGACGGTTGATCAAACGATTTGGTGAAGGGCGCGTTTTGCAAGGCGGTCTTGCCGTCTCTACTCTTGGGTTTGCGTCTATTTTGCTCGTGCACGACTTTTGGACGGCCGCTCTTTTTTTATCGATCTTCGGCGTCGGAAACGGTGTCATCCGCCCTTGCGTTTCCTCGCTCATTACGAAACAGGCCGCTGGCCGGCAAGGAAGCGCGGCCGGACTATTGTCGTCGTTTGACTCGCTCGGCCGCATCATCGGTCCAGTTGTCGGCGGCGGCTTGTTCAGCTATATGGCAGGACTTCCTTACTTGTTCGGCATCGTTCTTTGCCTTGTCGGTGCGGGATTGTACAGGCTGTTCGCCGCCCGCAGCGAAGCAGGACGTTTACTTCCTTAATCCGCCTGACGGCGGCGGGTTTTTCATTGATTATTTAGCACATAGTTTTATAAAAAATATGATATTTTTGTGTAAAACACCGTTGATCCCATCCATTCTCAAATCAGATAAATTCGTTTCAGAATAGGCAAATACAAGCGAATTTGCTAATATGGAAGAAAGCCTTCAGAACCCAAAGGATGAAACGATCGCGGCTGAAAATGGTATTCTACAGCACCGGACGTCGCCGCGTGGACGACGACAGTGACGAACGGCCGCCAAGATGGTGATGCCGATGTCGGCGCATTGGCTGAAACGACGTTTTACCCAGAAGGCGTCCGGCTGTCTGAGGCCGGCGTGATCGCCGGCTTGCCGGTGCGAAACGGCAAGCAACGATGGCGGCCTCCATTGATGCCAATCGTCACCGATCGTTCAGCAGACATAAAGGCGTTCCTTATAGCCAAAGAAGATTCACTTTTGTAAAATAGGGAATGAAATGTGCAGCTAAGGAGTTTGAAAGGATGAACGATCGATTGTCACAGCAAATCGAAGCGCTTGAACGAAAACTGCGCGCCTATGAACGGCTGGTCGAAAAACTCCCGTTTCCATTCGTGTTCACTGACTACAAAACCGGGATCACCATCGAAAAAAAGCGCGGCGATGACCGGCCGCACCTCCACCCAGCCCCGACCGCCCCTGAAAAGGAAGCGGAATGGCGTTGGGACATTGATTTATATCATGATGTGCCGTTTGAAAAAGTTGAAGCGCTTTTAACACCGCTGCTCGACCTTGTTCCGCACCATATTGTCTTCGTCGACGGTCATGGCATCATTACGCTTTGCAATCTGCAAGCGGCCATCGACACCGGTGTTGACCGCGATGCCATCATCGGCAAACACATTCGCGAGCTGCTGAAACTTCCCGACGAGTTAATCGCAACGCTTCAATCGCTCGAAAAGGGCGAGCCGCTTCACAATCACGAGGTGCTCGACCGCTTTTATGGCATCGTCAACACCCGCTTTATTTATAATGATGACGGATCGGTCAAACGGGTCATTAGTATGTTCCAGTCGCTCAGCATGATGAAAGAAACGGAAAAGCTCGCTGTCGCCGGACGCATTGCCGCCGGCATCGCCCATGAGATCCGCAATCCACTGACAACGGTGCGCGGCTATTTGCAGCTGCTGAAAAACGATTTGTCAGATCGCGTCGCATCGCTCGTTGAACGGCTGCTCATCCCTGAACTTGACCGGGCGAACGACATCATTACTGATTTTTTAAATATCGCCAAGCCGGCGGACGTAAAAATGGAGACGTTCAACTTGCACCGTTTTTTGCGTGATGATGTCGGTGTGCTGCTGCAAAGCGAGGCGCTGCTCCATAATGTAAACGTCCATTTTGATCTTGACAAACAGCTGGATGATTATGAAATGAACGGCGACCGCAGCCAGTTGCTGCAAATGTTTTTAAACTTATTCCGCAACGCTATTGAAGCGAAAGTTGCAAAAACGATGAATGTGACGATCAGCAGCCGGAAGTCGAACCATACCGTCCAGCTTCGCTTCTGCGACGACGGGCCGGGCATTCCGCCGTCAGTCATCGATCATATTTTTGACCCCTTTTTCTCAACGAAAGAAACGGGGACAGGGCTTGGCCTTTCGCTGTCGAAAAAAATCGTCGAACTTCATCGAGGAACGATGAAGGTGCAAAGCAACGGCTGCGGCGCCTGCTTTCTTATGGAATTTCCGCTCCGCAACGAGCCGCCGCTTTTTTCGGTGTAAACGGCCTCCCGAACGGGGAATTGCGCCCCTGCCTCAAGAGCGGAAAATGAATGGTTTGGCACAATGTATTGCTTTTTAAGTTAAAGGAGGAGCCGCTATGGCAATGACCGCTCCAGCCGCCGGAAAATGGCGCCGTCTGTTCGCTTTGTTTCTCCCTATTTTTGTGTCACAAGCCGGCCAATATATGATGAATTTTACCGACGTCGCGATGTCCGGCCACGCGAGCGCCGAAGATCTGGCCGGGGTGGCGATTGGCTCCAGCCTATGGGTGCCGGTGTTTACCGGGGTCGGCGGCATTTTGCTCGCCCTGTCGCCCATCGTCTCCCAACATTCCGGCGCCGGACGGCACGAGGACATTGTCCGTACTGTCATCCAAGCGCTTTATTTGTCCGTCACAATCGCACTCGCTCTCGTCCTGGCCGGCGCGGTCGCCGTGCCGTTCATTTTGGAACAGATGCAGCTTGAAGAAAGCATCCGGTACATCGCCTCTCATTATTTGCTGGCGTTGTCGCTCGGAATCATCCCGCTGTTTCTTTATGCCGTGCTTCGCTATGCGATCGATGCGCTTGGGCAGACGAAAGTGACGATGTGGATTACGCTCACCGCCTTGCCGATCAACATGTTGTTCAACTGGCTGTTCATTTACGGACACGGCGGATTTCCGCGCCTTGGGGGCATCGGCACCGGCTATGCGACAGCAATCACATATACGTACTGCTTCGTGTCCGCCGCCTTGGTCGCTGCCAAATTTCGCCGCTTTGCCCCATATCGTGCGCTCGCTCGTTTTTATCGCCCTTCATGGGCCGCATGGAAAGAGCTGCTCAAAACAGGGGTGCCGATCGGGTCGGCCATCTTTTTTGAAACGAGCATTTTTGCCGCTGTAACGCTGCTTGTCGGCCGATTTGGCGCCGAAACAGTCGCCGCCCATCAGAGCGCCCTTAACTTCGCTTCGCTGTTGTATATGATTCCGCTCAGTTTGTCAATGGCGCTGACGATCGCGGTCGGTTTCGAGGCGGGGGCGGAACGGTATGAAGACGCGAAACAGTTTTGCCGAATCGGTATTGCCATCGCCTTGACCGTTGCTGCGGCTGCCGCTCTGTTTCTTTACGCCTTCCGCGGCCATGTCGCTCGGCTGTACACGAACGATCCCACTGTGGCGGCGCTGACCGGAAAGTTTTTGCTGTATGCGATCTTCTTCCAGTTTTCCGATGCCATCGCCGCTCCCATTCAAGGAGCGCTGCGCGGCTATAAAGATGTCAACGCCGTGTTTTGGGCCGCTCTTCTCTCCTACTGGGGCATCGGACTTCCCGTCGGCTGTGCGCTCGCTCTGCTGACCTCCGCCGGGGCGTTCGGCTATTGGATCGGCCTCATCACCGGGCTGGCGGCCGGAGCGCTTTTCCTCAGTTTTCGCTTGCAGGCCATCTGGCGCCGCCACGGAAGCCGGCGCACGCCGCTCGCTTCATAAGGCAGAGGCACCCGGGCAAACGGTCTATAAACAAAGCGAAGAGACTGACTCAAAAGGTCATCCGTCTCCAAGGAAGGTTCGATATATAGTGAGGTATAGACAGAAAAGTCGTATATATAGTAACGAAAGAGGATGTCCCGATCCTTTTGGGACATCCTCTTCATTGCGACAAGGTCAAAACGGCCGAGCCGCAAAACATTCCGGTTGACAACCGGCGGCTGTTTAGTCCGTCGCCTTTCGCGACGGCTGTTGTTTCATATACGCGAGCACGTCAAGGTCGATCTTTCCTTTTCCCGCTTCGCGCTCTTCAAAGTTTTCTGTATGTATATACGCCGTCAGCGCCTGGTGGAGCGCCTCGCTGTCCTCCGTTTTTTCCTCCGGCAAATAGCCAAGGCGGACCAGCTCGGCGATAACTTCCTCCTTGACCGCTCCTTCAATCGCTGCCACCCTCTCCGGCCGCGGCTTCTCGAAATACAGCTGCCGCAATTGATACAGGCGGATCAGCTCCTCGATCGGCTGCGGATGGTCATCGACGCGCAAGTCGATATAACGGTCATTGCAGCCGCCATAGCCCCCTCCTTCTTTTACGACAAGCAAGGCGGCCGACTGTTGGCCGCGGCGATCCCCTCCTGCCGCCTGGCCTGCTTGGAGCGCCTTTAACAGACGTTCGGCAAGCGGGCCTTTCGTCTGTTCAAACGTTTTTCCCATCGCCAACACGGTTTCCTCTCCAGCTAAAATATTGCCTTGGGCTGCATAGTTCGGACCGGTGATGCCGCCGGCCCACGGATAACATTTTTTGCCGGTGAACGTCGCCGCCCGGCCTTTGGCGTCAACGATGCCGACTTGCCGCAAATCGCGCTCGCTGTCATCGGCAATGAGCCGTTCAAGCGTTTCTTGCGCCGTTTTTCCTTCGGCCATCCATTCAAGGCCGCGCGGGCCATACGACGTGTTGGCATACGACTGCGTCGCCACCGCCCCGACGCCTGCTTTCGCCCATGGCACGACCGCCCCAACACCTAAAAATTTCGACTGGACAGCAATGCCAAGCTCCCCGGTCGCCGGATCGAACGCGACGATCGAAAACGTTGCGACCACGTCTTTCGAAATGCGTTTCATTTTCCCGTCCCCCCACGTTGCGCTGAATTTTTTATTCTCCTCCTTATATTTCTCCTTTCCCCCCAGTCTTCCTGCCTCTTTCAAAAAAGACGGAGGAAACGGCCGTTGCCCGGCCGCCTCCCCTGCTTGCCCATCATCCGCTTAGCACCAAGTTGCCCCGACGATAATGAGCAAAATAAACAAGACGACGATTAACACGAAACCGAAGCCGTAGCCGCCATAGCCCGGATAACCGAAGCCATAGCCGCCCCAGCCGTAGAAGCCATATGGCATATTCGTCACCTCCTTGCTAGCAGGTAGTGGGCATTAATACACCCAACCACCGATACATGCACATCCGACAATAATTAACAAGATGAACAGAACGACGATTAACGCAAACCCGCCGCCGTAAGCTGCACCCATTTGCCAGCACCTCCTTCGTTTTTGTACTAGTAGATTATTCACAACAAGGGGAATTGGTTAGGTATTTCGGCAAAAATGGGTATTTGCCGCGCGGCAGGCAAAAAGAAAGACGGCCCGTCGTCCGGGCCGCCGTTATGCTTGCAGCGAATTTCGCTTCCACTTTTTTCGCTCCGGCGCCTGCCTAATTTGAACGATTGAAAACAAAACGAGCGCCGCCCAAATGCAGCTGAATGCGTACAAGTGGGCTTTCGTGAACGGTTCGCCGAACAAAAAGACGCCAAGGAGGAGGCTGATCGTCGGCGAAATGTATTGCAAAAAACCGAGCATTGTCATCGACACGCGCTTTGCTCCTTTTGAAAAATACAAAAGCGGCACAGCGGTGGCCGGTCCGGCCCCAACAAGGAGCACCCAGTGCCACCATGCCGCTGTTCCGACGAGCGTCGGCGTTTCGGTATATAACCATAATAAGTAGACGACCGAAAGCGGCAGCACCGCCATCGTTTCCAATGTCAGCCCGACGGATGAGTCAACGCTTGCCAGCTTTTTCACTAAGCCGTAAAATCCGAATGACAAAGCGAGCAATAGGGCCACCCACGGAAATGAACCATATTCCAACGCTATCACGGCCACGCCGGCCGCAGCAAGAAAAAAGGCGAGCCATTGTCCGGCGCTCAACCGTTCACGCAATACGACCGTCCCGAGCGCCACACTGACAAGCGGATTAATGTAATAGCCGAGGCTGGCTTCAACGATATGGTGATGGGTCACTGCCCATATGTAAATAAACCAGTTGGCGCTAATGAGCAGAGCAGAGACGGCAATCCCCCATGCCAACGCCGGCCGGCGGCGCATCGCCTTAAGCTCTTGGCGCCAGGCAGTAATCCGGCCGGTCGCTGTCAAAAGAATAATCATAAAACCGAATGACCAAATGATGCGGTGGGCCAAAATCTCAAGCGCCGGACGCGCCTCAAGCAGCTTCCAGTAGAGCGGCAGCACCCCCCATAACCAGTATGAGGCGGCGGTATATATGATCCCTTGTTTTTCTTCGTTCAGATGTCCCACGTCACTTTCCCCTTTTCTTTGATCATCTCCGTTCCATTATACCGCCGCCGCCTCATTTTATCTATCAAAAAAAAACACATCCACCTCTCCTGCCGGCATCCTCAAAACAGGGGTAGCGCTCGTCCACGTTTCCTTTGCGCCCTTGCTTGGCCGCACCGCTTTTTTCTGCTTTTATGTTTTTCCAGTCTGCCGCTTACCAACCAACACAAGCACAACCGACAATAATCAATAAAATGAACAAGACAATCACAAGCGTGTAACCGCTGCTGACCAAACCGCTCATGGCGGGCACCTCCCTTATGAATTCACGGAACCATCATATGCGTCCGCCCGCCCAAGCGGCCGGGCAAATGCCCATCTTTCTGAAAAAGACCTATTTTTCTTTCATTCCCGTCTCCCCCCACCAGCCTTTTCGTTTGAAATAGAGGGCGATGAGCGCGGCGACAGTAGCCATAAGAAGCAACGCAAGCGGATAACCGTATCTCCATTTCAGCTCGGGCATGAACGTAAAATTCATGCCATAGACGCCGGCAATAAACGTCATCGGTAAAAAAATGACGCTCACTAATGTTAACGTCTTCATAATCACGTTCATAAGGAGAGAAACACGCATCCTTCATACTCATCGACGATTGGGATGTCCGTTCCGCCGATCAGCCGCTTTTGGGCGAGCGGGTGGATCGACAAGGACGAGAGAAGGCGCTCCAAATCGGGCTTGACAGCAGCGGTAAAATGGAACCAGCACGATTGGCCGCCCGCCGGCGCATGGCGCTCATATGTTCCTTTTGGCAACAGACGAGGAAAGTGGTTCGTCGCCATAGGATGACGTCCTTTCTAATAGGATTAGTTCTATTGTTTGCTGCTTGCGACAAAGCTACTCCGCGCCCGCCGTTAAAAACAAACTGGCGCCGGCGCGACGGCGTTCGGCCGTATGAAGCAAACAACAACTTCCCTGCCAAACGGGCCAACACCTTAGAAAATCGATCAGGCGTTGGGTGTACCCGGAAACGTCCGCCGCAGAACACTGCAAGCGGATGTCTTATCCTTGCCGATCCACACGCGCTTCCGGTTCAACATGAACGTGCGTCGCCCAGATGTTATGTCTTTTTTTCATCAAATGTTCGACTTCGTCGGCGATTTCGTGGCTTTTCGCCACTGTTAAGCGCGAATCGACGCGGATCGTCACTTCAAGTACAATATCATTGCCTAACGTGCGCGCCTTAATGTCAGCGACATCGCGCACACCGCTCACTGCAGCGATTTCTTCACGGTAAATGGCGAGCTGCTTTTCATCGAAACCGTCAGTCAACGTATGCGCGGTTTCCATAAAAACTTCCCATGCTGTTTTGCAAATAATTGCACCAATGATGAGCGCCGCCAGGGGATCAAGCCATGGCCACTCGAGCTGCGCTCCGACGATGCCGAGCGCCGCTCCAACGCTGACAAGGGCATCCGATAAGTTGTCTTTCGCCACAGCGGCGAGCGCGGCGCTGTTCGTCCGCCGCGCCAACCGGGTATTGCTCGCGTAAATAAGAAACATGACAGCGGACGAAGCAAGAGCCACCGCCGCCGCCAACCAATCGGGGGCGGCCGTCTTTTGCCCATGGAGAAGCGCGCCAGCGCCGCTGACAACAACATCTATGCCAATCGACATCATCAAAAAGGCGGCCAAAAGCGATGAGATGTTCTCCGCACGTGAATGTCCGTACGGATGATTGCGGTCGCGCGGTTTTTTAGCAATTTTCATGCCGATATAGACAGCTGCTGAAGCGATCACATCGCTTAAATTGTTCCAGCCATCCGCCTTCACTCCGTCCGATCCAGCAGCCGACCCGGCGAAAAGTTTGCCGGCCGCCAGCAGAAGATAGACAGCGATGCTTAATAGCGCGCCAGTCTCGGCCCGTTGTTTCCATTCCACATTCTTCACCAACCCAGCCGTTTCATGCTTGCACGTATCAGTGTACCAGCTTGATACCGGTTGAGTCTATAGCAAGAAAATTGCCTCTCTTCACGAGTATAGAGACAAGCAAACTTTTTTGCCTAAAGACAAAATCGGGCTCTTTTGCGTATGATAAATCAAATTCAAATGAAAAGGAGAGAAACAAATGACTTCCTATTTGGACTGGTTGGCGGAAATGGGGATTGACGGCGCCCATCCAGGCGGCTTTGAGTTGACAAAAAATATATTACGTAAACTCAATATAAGCCGTTCATCCTCCGTGCTCGACGTCGGCTGCGGGACGGGACAGACAGCGGCGTATATTGCCGAACGGTACGGGGCGGAGGTGACGGCAATTGATCTCCATCCAACTATGATCGCCAAAGCGAAACGGCGCTTTGCCGCCATGGCGGTTCCCGTCTGTTTGCACCGCGCTTCGGTCGAAGCGCTGCCGTTTCCTGACGAAACGTTTGACCTCGCCCTTTCCGAATCAGTGCTCGCCTTTGTTTCACTGCCAAGAGCGCTCGCTGAAATCCACCGGGTGCTAAAAACAGGCGGCATATTCATCGGCATCGAGGCATGCCATGAGCGGTTAACCGCTCCTGAACAGCAGCAAATCGCCGCTTTTTATGGATTCCGACAGCTGATGACGCCGGCTGAATGGAAAGAGACGCTTGAACAAAGCGGATTCCGCTGCCGCCATTTTTCTTGTACAGCTGCGGCGGGAGCGCCGAACCAAGGGGCGCCGCTTATTGTCGCCCTTCCGTCGACACCCAAGATGGCAAAAATGTGGCAGATGCATCAAGAGCTGACGACACAATTTAGCGACCGACTCGGCTATTGCGTCTTTTGGTGTGACACATGACCTTTGCGCGGCCATCGCGGCCGCGCAACCCAAAGATGCCCCCTTTCAAACCAGTGAACAACGAGGGGCTGAAAGGGCGTCTTTCTCCAAGAGAGAAAACATTGACCCGTAGAAACGTTGCAGCATAAAAAAGGGCGCCCCGCCTTTGGGACACCCCCGTCAAAAATTGTTGGGTTCTAGTTCTGTTTACACTTTTTTTACTGTTTGAAAATATTCTTCAAGCGTCAAACCGCGCTCCTTTATCACGGCGGCCGCCTTCCGTCCGACATAGCGGAGATGCCAGGGCTCATACTTGTAGCCGGTCACCGCTTCTTTCCCTTTCGGATAGCGGATGATAAATCCGTACTCGTGCGCATGGGCGGCGACCCATTGTCCTTCTTTTGTCGCTCCGAACGCTTCTGTCAGCTGATAGCCGGCCGAGCGGCTGCTAATATCCACCGCAAGCCCAGTTTGGTGCTCACTTTGCCCCGGATGGGCGACCGCTTGAACGGCCCTTTCTTCCCCTTTTTGCCGAACTTCTTCGGAAAAAATCACTTGCTGCCGCTCATACGATCGATAAGCGGAAACAGCCGCAAGCTCAATGCCGGCGGAACGGGCCGCAGCAAACATCTCTTCAAGCGCCGCGGCCGCCTCAGCCCGCATATGCCGCTTTTCTGCCTTCGGGTCATCAAATGAAAAGCGCACGCGCGGCACGACTAAGTCGGTCGGCTTATAGCCAGGCGGAAGCGACTGTTCTTTATTGACGAGCACTAAAATGTTGTCTGGATTCATAATCACTTTTTGCCCGTTTTGCACCTTGATGATGTTCCAATATTTCGCTTCAAGTTGCAGATCAGGATCGGGCGGACGATGGTTTGTTTCGCCCGATTCATCACCGCCAGGTTGCATCACATTTTCCGAAGGCGGTCTGGATGAGCCGGCCGAACTGCGATCGCCGCTGTCCCCTGTTTGGCAGCCAGCGAGCAGCAGGAACGCCAGCATTGCCGCTTGCCATCGCTGATTCATTCGTCTTCCCCTTTTCTGTTTCCTAGCGCACTAAACCGTTACGCACCGTTGCGAATCGCCGCTTCGAGCGCCACTTCAATCATCTCATTAAACGTCGTTTGCCGCTCTTCGGCCGTCGTCTCTTCCCCGGTGACAATATGATCACTAACGGTCAGCACAGACAGTGCCCGACAATCGAACTTCGCCGCCAGCGTATAGAGCGCCGCTGTCTCCATCTCAACGGCCAATACGCCGTAGCGCGCCCATGTTTCCCAATTCGGCTCATCGTTGTAAAACAGATCTGCCGTAAAGACGCTGCCGACTTTGAGCGCCAGCCCTTTTTCCATACCAACGTCGTATGCCGCCCGCAACAAATGAAAATCAGCTGTCGGCGCATAATCGCGGCCGCGGAAAATGAGCCGGTTCATGTTCGAATCCGTTGATGCGCTCATCGCCAAAATCACATCGCGCACGCGCACATCCGGCTGAATCGCCCCGCACGTTCCGACGCGGATGAGCGTCTTTACCCCATAGCTTTGAATTAATTCATTGACATAAATTGAAATGGACGGCACGCCCATCCCGGTTCCTTGTACGGAAATGCGATGCCCTTTATACGTTCCGGTAAAACCGAGCATGCCGCGCACTTCATTGTAGCATACTGCTCCTTCCAAAAACGTCTCCGCGATATATTTAGCACGCAGCGGATCGCCCGGAAGCAAAATGCGGTCGGCAATCTCCCCTGGCTTTGCCCCAATATGCACGCTCAATGCGATTCCTCCTTTTATTCGAACGATCATGATCAAGCCAGACCCTTGTTTATCATATCATATGTTTGCGGAAAATGGCAGTCTCGTCTCGAGTAGCGGAAAGGGCGGTCGGGCATACTATTCGTGCCCACTTGGCGGGAAAGGAGGAAAGAACGGTGAAAAAGAAACTGGAGCAGGCGGTGGAATACGCCAATAAAACCAACCCGTCATCAAAAGCCAACAACCAACCGTCGACGTCAAAAAAAGAGAAGACAAAATTTTAAGGGAGAGCCGCTCTCCCTTTTATGACGTTTTGGAATGGTAGTCGTCGCGATGTCGGCGCGCCAAATACCTTTCGTTGATATACAGCACTTTTTTATCTTTGCTGCGCGTATATTTTTTCTCGCGTCCGCGCCGCCTGGCGAGCAGCCAACAAGCCAGCAAATACAGGGGCAAAATCAGCTGCGTCGCTCCGGCGAAAACGTACCAGAATCCGCTGATGCCAGCCAAGTCGCTCAAGTAAACGTCAAGGCCGCCAAGCCGATAGTACATAGCAGCGACGATGGCAGCAACGGCGATGATATTGGCGGCGTGGAGAAGAGGAACGCTTCTCCAGCGGAACAAAAACCGCTCGACCTGCCCTTTGATCCAAAGCGACACGGCAATCAAGACAATGCATAGAAGCAACGACAACGCAAGTGCGGCCATCGTTTCGTCCCCTTCCCACATCTCTTCTATTTAGCCACGCCCGTCTAAGGCAGCCTGCAAACATTTTCCACCGATGAACCTCCCTTTTGCCGCATACACTAACGACGACAACGGCGCAAGGAGGGAAAACGATGGGCAAAAAACATCGCAACCGCATAAACGGACAGAAAAAGAACAACCATATTCCAAAAGAGGCGTTGATCGCCGAAGACGCGGCGCACGCCAAAGAATATTCTGCCGCCGGCGGCCGAAAAAACGGTCCAGGCCATCACGACAATCCTGAATCGTAACAAATCGCAGAAACCCTTGTGACACACAAGGGTTTCTATATCGTCTCCGACGGCTCGACTTCATCCCAAGCGAGCGTGACCACTCTCGTATAGTCTCCGCGTTCGATTTCTTCTCTCGTTGCTTTTTCGTTCAGCTCCTCATCGTCGTCAATTCCCGGCGCCACCGTCAGCGTGTCGCGGCGCTGGCTGTCATTTCCCATCAAATCCGCCCCCTTTCCTTTCTTATCCGTTCCCTAAACCGCCGGGCTTTATTCGGCATTTTTTCTTTTATTATATCACCATCAACCATAAGCGCGCGATTATATTTTTGAATATTCCGTCAACAAACGCGCTGGCGCTCTACCGGCTTCCAGCCATCTGAGCAGAGACGGTAATACGTTTGTCCTTTCTGTCCTTCATCGATGAGCACAATATCGCCCGTCCCCATAAACCGGGCTTGGCAGTTTTTTGGCATCAAATCGGCCACATTAAACATCCGGTACAAGATCGACAGCGCCTCGCGGTGATCAGCCGCTGTCACGGTGAGTCGGCATACTTGTCGATAGCCTTTCGTTTCCCCAAAGCGCGGCGTTTGAAAAATCACCGCTTCATAAGCACGCTTTGCCATCCACATCCTTTTCCCCCATAAACGAACCATTGTGTTCCTCTCCCTTCCGCCGATAATTCAAGCGTCTGTATCTCATAATATTAGTGATTCCACTTGTCGATTCCTTCACGCAAACGGCACACCTTTTGTCGAAACGATCACGGCTTTTTGACAAAATCTGCACTCTACGTCAGGAAGGGGACACTCGATGCCAACTCGCGCGCTCGCCTTATGGCGTCACCCGCTCCAATACGCATACCGTTCTTTTTTATACCGCCGCCCGGTTCGCCTTGCTGATGCTGCTTTGCTCCGCCGGATGGCCGCCCGCTTTTCCCCTTCGCCGCCTAGACAACTTCGTGACGAGGAGGCAGCGATCGTTGCAGCCATCCGCCGGAAAACGGCGGAACATAACCGCAACAACATCACGCGCACAGCAGCCTACTTGGCGTTTTTTGAACGCCACTTGGAAATGCATTGGGCGTTTTTGGCCCACCTTGTCTCGCGCAACGGCGGCTGGAACATGACCGACTTGCGCGGCGGCCTTCTCCCGTTATTGTTGCCAAAAGAGGCGGCCGCGCCGCTCTTTTTGTTTTTGGAGCGGGCCAATGCGCTCATTTTTCATGACGCTTATCCGCAGCTTTTATTGTATGAGGAAAGCAAACGGCAAGGGGCGCCGCTGTTTCATTTGCTGCCGTCTCTGTCTGTCTCCGCATTTATGAAACCGTTTTGGGAATACTTTTGGGAAACAGGCGATGCGGCGCTGCTTACTGTCGCCTTAATTATTAACGAACAACAATACATCCAGCTTCGCGTCATCGAGCACCCGTTTTTCCGCGCCCGTGTGCTGTCGAGCTGGCCATTTATCGCTGAGCAATGGCTCGGGCTCAATGATGTGCTCATCCCTCTAGGACGCCGCAGCGCTTTAGTCGGGACCACTGTGCGCGATTTCGCCGATGTTCATCACCGCATCCATATCGGCAAAACACTGTACAGTTTGCTGCTGTTTGATGCGCACCTGTTTCGCCGCGCCTACCGCTTTGCCCGCCGCGTTCCCCATAGCGGCTCGCGCGCCGACTTTTGGCCGCAAACGTTTGCCACAACATATGGCGGGCGCCGCCTGTATAGCCCACGTCTTGAGGACGCTTGGCCAAATCTTGTGCACTCCTTTGGCGACCAGCGCGACTGGTTTACTGACAGCGCGATCATGCGGACGCTTGAAACGCTTCCGCTTCCAGCCTCAGGCGAAATGACGAACCGTTACAAGCGGCATTTGGCCATGATGAAAGCGGCCGCCATCGCGGCGGCCAAGCCGGCGGGCGTCTAACCCCGCCTCAGCCATCATAAAAAACGACGAGGGCTACTCGTCGTCGACATCCATTTCTTCATCGATAATGCATTTTTCTAGCAAATAATCAAACGTAATATCAGCGAGCTCTTCGAGCTCCTCCTGCGTCGGTACAAAGCCGCGGCGAACCAGTTCTTGATAAAAAAACTCGGCGATTTCCTCCGTATCAATAATCACTTCAATTTCCTTCACCGCATCTCGCCCCCTTTGTAATGTTGTATGTCGCCGTCTTCCGTTTTATGTCAAAAATCATGCGGTACTATTTTTTCAACTTTCCCATACATATGTACTAACAAAACAAACATACGGAGGGCGGAACGAAATGGACAAGCTGACTGCATTGGATAAAATGATGGAAACAGTGGTCAATGGGCTTTCTGCGCTCGTCATCTTCGCCGGCATCCCATATTTTCTCTTTATTCTCTGTCAATTTCTATTACGGTGATCGACGATCGCTTGCAAATGTTGAACAACTGTTTCCATCATCCGTTTATATTGCTCATCGCCAAACCATTCATACAGCGCTTTATAGTCATTGTACCTATCGAGCAGCTCGTCGACCGATGGTCCACTGTTTTCGGCATCGACCGGCGGCAGCAAAAGCGACGCTTTCATCGGCGTGGCGATGACAATATCCTGCACGAGTGTGACGGACGTTTCTTCTCCGTCGGCAAGCGGAATGATGTCTTCAAGATGGACTTCAATTTCCCAACCGTCCGTCAACCGCTTCAATTCATAAATCGTCTCTTCCCATCCTTCTCCGTAGTAGCGGTAAATTTCCGTGCGCACTCCGACGACTTTGAACAAATGGCTGCCATAATCGCGGACGCGGACAATTTCGCCGAGGAAAAACGGCAGCTCAATTTCAATCTCTTCAGCGATCCATAAATCCCCTGTAAACTCAGACAATAAAACGAGCGCCTGCTCGGTAAACAAACTATGGCCATGATTAATTTCGTATAAAAATGTACCGTCAATTTGTTGAATATCGGTGACAGTTCCAACCGTTCCATATAATGTATTGACCACGATATCGCCGACGGAAAATTTCGGGCGTTTCGGCGCACTCATCGGCATCTCCACCCTTTTGAATAAATGGTTAGTATAGTATATGCATGAATGAAAGGGTGGACACCTTTGCCAGCGCGGAAAAAGCGGTTTGAAAGCGCTCCCAACATTTAAAACAGGAGCGCTTTCCTAGTTACGCTTCATGCAAAAACTGTTCCCACAGTTCATCAAAAATGACCATGCTTTCCAAATAGTCGCCGTTTAACTCCAAATAGCCGCTTAATTCTTCATAATCCGCCGATCCTTTCGGAAAGCTGTGGTCGTCATACGCCCCGTTCGCAAACCGCACAACCGGGTCTTCTTTACACCCATGGCGGAAGCGCAATAAATAGCGATAAAACGATCTTTCCATGTTCCCCCATCCTCTTCCTTTCTCTTTGTTGCTATTATAATGAGCTTTTTCCTGTTTGTGAAGCTTTTTTTCGCTGCTTGTATTGCCATCGTACGCGCTAAGCCTGCTTTTCATGCCAAAGATAGGAGGCTTTCATGAATCCAAATTCAGCCGCCCTCCATCATGTGGGCAAAGAATGGAACACATCCCAGTCCCCGACTCATCAAGCCGTCGGGCATAGATCACCGCTCCCGACAGCCTATGGCCACCTCTGGCGCCGCGCATAAAAAAATGCCCCAACGTGCAGCTGGGGCATCCTTGTTCTTCGCTATATTATCCGGTAAGGACATATCTTGTCTCTCTTGAAGAAAGGCAGCCTTGCAGGTCATCTCATCAACCGTTATACGACTCCGGCTTGCGGCGCAGGAGCAAACTCAATTTCAAAGCCAAGGTCCTCAAGCATCTGATAATCAGCTGACTTTTCCTGACCGGCGGTGGTTAAATAATCGCCGACAAAAATGGAGTTGGCGGCATACAGCCCGAGCGGTTGGAGCGAGCGCAAGTTTACTTCCCGCCCGCCGGCAATGCGAATTTCTTTTGTCGGGTTCATATAACGGAACAGCGCCAACACTTTCAAACAATAGCGCGGATTCAATTCATTCGTTCCAGCGAGCGGTGTCCCATCGATCGCATGCAAAAAGTTGACTGGAATCGAATCGGCATCAAGCGTCCGCAGGCTGCGCGCCATATCGACAACATCTTGCTTCGTTTCTTTCATGCCGACAATCACGCCCGAGCACGGCGACAAACCGGCTTCCCTCACCGTTTCGACCGTCCGCACCCGGTCATCATATGTATGAGACGTCGTAATGTTCGGATGGTGTTGTTTCGACGTATTAATGTTATGATTGTAACGGTCCACCCCCGCTTCTTTCAGACGCGCCGCTTGTTCCGGCTTTAAAATTCCAAGACAGGCGCACACTTTCAATCCGAATCGTTCCTTAATTTCTTTCACGGCAGAAACGACGGTGTCTACTTCCTTATCGCTCGGCCCGCGACCGCTTGCGACGATGCAATACGTTCCGATGCGCATACGGTGCGCTTCTGCCGCTCCGCGTAGCAGCGTCTCTTTATCGATCATTTTATACGTCTTCACCGGCGCCGTCGACACAGCGGATTGCGAACAGTATCCGCAGTTTTCCGGGCAAAGGCCGGATTTGGCGTTAATGATCATGTTCAATTTCACCTTATTGCCATAGTAAGTTGAGCGGATCCGGTACGCCCCTTGCAAAAGAAGGAGCAACTCCTCGTCCGGACAGTCAAGCATCGCCAATGCCTCTTCATCGGCCAGCTCGTACCCTTCAATCACTCGTTCTGCTAATGACAGCCAATCAGCCATCGTTTCTCTCCCCTTTCCCATTATTATGTTTATCGTAGCGAACAAAACCGATAATTGTCAACTTATTTTTATTTTAGGTTTACCAATCCATGCAGCAGCCAAACCACCTTGCCTCAGCAGTATGAACATCTACCTTCAGCCAGTGCAAAAAAGACAGGCTGCCATTTTTAGAGACAGCCTGTCCTATTTCATTCGCTTAGCGCGTCAATTTTTCGACGATATCACGGGCGATCCAAACGCCGCAGGCGCTCGCCTGAGCGAGGCCGCGCGTAATGCCGGCGCCGTCGCCGCCGACATACAGCCCGGCAATTTCCGTCTCAAACCGGTCGTTCAGTTTTGGCCGCGCTGAATAAAATTTCGCCTCAACACCATAAAACAGCGTATGCTCAGACGCGAGCCCTGGAGTGACATGGTTGAGCGCTTCTGTCATTTCGATCAAGCTTTTCATCGTATTGTACGGCAAGACGAGGCCTAAATCGCCCGGCACCGCCTCTTTTAATGTCGGTTCAATAAATCCTTCCTTGATCCGTTTTTCGGTCGATCGCCGCCCTTTTAAAATGTCGCCGTATTTTTGCACGATGATGCCGCCGTTAGACAAAGCGTTCGCCAGCCGGGAAATATCATGGGCGTATTCGTTCGGCTTATCAAACGGATCGGAAAATTTATGCGAGACAAGGAGCGCAAAGTTCGTGTTGCCGCTGCCGAGCTTCGGGTCTTTGTATGCGTGACCGTTGGCAAGCATAATGCCGGAATGGTTTTCGACGACCACATGCCCGGACGGATTGCTGCAAAACGTGCGCACTTGCGTCCCGACCGACGTGTTGAAAATAAATTTCCCTTCATACAAATGCTCGTTAATTTCCTGCATCACAATGTTCGATGTTTCGACGCGCACCCCAATATCGACTTGGTTGTTGATCATCCGCAGGCGGCGCTTGCGCAACACCCTGCTCAGCCAGACCGAGCCGTCGCGTCCCGGGGCGATGACGACTTTTTCCGCCGTCAACGTTTCACCGTTTTTCAACACGACCCCTTTCACTTTATGTCCGCCTTCCGTCCGTTCCGTCACGATATCATCCACTTCTGTTTGAAAGCGCATCGTCATCCGCTCGCGCAAATATTCAAAAATGCTTTGTAAAATCGCTAAGTTTTGCTCTGTGCCTAAATGGCGGACATAAGCGCGCAGCAGCTTCAGCCCGGCGGCATAAGCGCGCCGCTCGATCTCTTTCACTTTCCCTGTCATCGGATCAGTAATCGATGTCGTCGCCCCATGTTTTAAGTTGATTTCATCTACATAACGGATGAGCTCAAGCACGGTTGAGGCGGGCAAATAATCGGTCATCCAGCCGCCGAATTCGCTCGTAATGTTGAACTTGCCGTCCGAGTACGCCCCAGCCCCGCCGAAGCCGTTCGTAATCGAACAGGCGGGCACACAGCCGGCGTAATCTTTTTTGCCGGCCGGCGGCGGGCATTTCTCAATTTTTTTCTGCAAAATCGGACAGTTGCGCTTATATATGTCATGCCCTTTGTCAATCAGGATCACGTTCGCCCCAGGCAGTTTGAGCGTCAGTTCGTAACAGGTGAAAATACCGGCCGGCCCAGCGCCGACCACAATCACATCGTAATGATTATTCATTGCGCCATCCCCCATTTCTTCTATTCCATTCGGAAGTATACGGGACATTCGCCTGCTCGTCAAGAAAAAACGAACTTTTAATAAAAAAATAGCCATTAATGTTCGATTTTAATGCCAGTTGTACAAAACAAAAAAAATTGGTATGGTGAGAGAAGGCAAAGGAAAGGGAGGAAAACGGATGCGCTTTTTTGTGAAAAACTTTGTGAATGGCATGCTGACGATCGTGCCGATTTTGTTAGCGATCTATGTGTGCTACAAAGTGTTCGCTCTATTGGACGGACTGCTCGGCCAGTACGTCCGCCCGTATTTGGATGGCCGCTACATCCCCGGCCTTGGATTGCTCGCCACGGTTGCGCTCATCACTGTCTGCGGCTGGCTGTCAACGCAATATGTGAGCGGCCGCCTCATCCGCCTTGTCGATCGGCTGCTTGAAAGCATTCCCTTGATGAAGACGGTTTATTCGGTCGCTAAAGATACGATTGCTTCCTTCGTCGGGGAAAAACGATCGTTTTCGCAAGTCGTGCTCGTCACGGTGCCCGAGAGCGGCTGGAAATGCCTCGGCTTCATTACAATGGACGATGTCGGCGCCTGGCATGATCCGCTTGCTGATTATGTGGCTGTCTATATTCCGCAGACGTTTCAAGTCGCTGGGCTTACCCTTCTCGTTCCGAAAGAACAAGTCGAAGTTGTCGACATCTCGCCAGAAGAGGCGATGAAGTTTATCCTCTCCGGCGGCGTCGCGGCCCGCAAGCAAAAACGGCTGCCCCAATGACAGGGCAGCCGTTCATATCGCCGACCGGAGTGCGTTTTGACTGGCGAAAATCCGTTTGGCAGTCAAAAATATCGCTTTTTCCAAAAGATGTACGCGGTCGCTGCCGACAGCGAGCCGGCAATCATCATCGCAACGACAAAAGCGTACGGGGAGTGCTGGAACGGAATCGGCACGTTCATGCCGTAAAAACTCGCCACCATCGTTGGCAACGAGATCACGATCGTAATGGCGGTCAAAAACTTCATCACAATATTTAAGTTGTTCGAAATGACCGAAGCGAACGCGTCCATCATGCCGCTTAAAATGCTGCTGTATACTTCCGCCATTTCGATCGCCTGCTTGTTTTCAATGATGACATCTTGCAGCAAATCTTGATCATCTTCGTACATGCGCAAATAATTCAGGCGCATAAGCCGCTCCATGACGATATTGTTCGCTTTCAGCGACGTCATAAAATACACCAGGCTTTTTTCCATGCTAAGAAGCGAAAACAGCTCCTTGTTTTTCATCGACTGATGCAGCTCTTTTTCGATTTCGCTCGTCCGTCGGTTAATTTGCTTCAAATAGCGCAAATAATACGTCGAAATCATATAAAGCATTTGCAAGGCGAACCGCGTTTTCATAAACGTGTAAAAGTTTTTGATCTTGTTTTTCGAAAATTCCTCAAAAATCGGATTTTCTTGCAAACAGACGGTGATAAAACACGTATTCGTAATGATCATGCCAATGGGAATCGTTTCGTACATCGGGCCGTCGACTTCGTCATAGGCGACGATCGGGATGTCGACGATCATCAACACATGGTTATCCTCTTTTTCGATGCGCGACCGCTCTTCGTCGTCAAGTGCATCTTTGATCGAGTCAATCGGAATGTCCAAATGGTGGGCGATATAACGAATTTCCTCCTCCGTCGGGGCGACGAGATTGATCCAGCAGCCGTTTTCAATCTGGTCGATTTCTCGCATTTTGCCGCTGGCATCGGACAAATACATTTTCATCATCTGGCATCCTTCCTCCTTTTCACGCGAGGAAGGCGGCGCCTCTTCCTTTCCGTCCGGAGCCCGTTTTCGTATGATGAGCAGCGGACGGATAAAAGAACAGGCCGCGCTCCCCGCTATATTCCGGTTCCGGTTCGTTCGAGCCTGAACTACTCATATACGAAAACGCCACTCCTTTCAAAAAAATGTCCCTCAAGTAATAATAACGCGGACCGGCCCGTTTGTATAGTAGTTGCCATGAAAAAAAGCAGCCTACTGGCTACTTTATTCATAAAAAATATGGCTGTTCCGGTTGTTTTATTCACTCGATGGCGTCATGTTAAAAAAATCGGGCGCTTGTTTGCCGACTTGTTGTCGTTCTGGGCGGCGCGGATGTTTTTCGCCGTTTTTCCCCATCACTCCGTCGGATTCGTAGCTTAGGGCAAATGGCCGCTTTTTATTCACCTCCCTCACCTCCTTCGCTTTTACTGTTTGTCGTCAGCAGTCATTTTACTCAAACGAATGAAGGCTAGAGTCCGCCACTTTTTGGAAAACGATTGATCCTAAAATTGTCAGCCAATGTTCACACAATCGTTTTACGAGCCGGTGGCCATTCGCTTATAATAAACAAGTGAGGAGGGGAAGCCATGAACATTGTGATCACGAAAAAAGCGTTTGATTGGTACAAGCGGGAGCTCGAACTAAAGCCAGGCGATGCGATCCGCTTTTTCGCGCGCTATGGGGGATGCAGCACCGTGCAAAAAGGATTTTCGCTCGGCATGGCGAAAGACGAGCCAACAAGAGAACCTGCGGCGCAGACAACAGTTGATGGCGTGACCTTTTTTGTCGAGGACAGCGACCAATGGTATTTTGACGGGCATGATTTGACGATCGATTTGGACGAAAAAGGCGATGAACCGGTGTTTTTGCTCCAATAAACGGCGAAAAAGCTAGCCTTGGCGCTAGCTTTTTCGAATGATGGCGATCGTGCAGCGGGAGATGCAGACGAGCTGGCCTTGTTCATCGGTGATGCGCACATCCCACACCATCGTCGTCCGGCCGCGGTGCAGCACCGTTCCCGTCGCTGTCACCGTTCCGCTGCGGACCGCGCGGACATGATTAGCATTTATTTCCAATCCAACAACATTTTCCTTTTGCGGATCGACAAGCGCATATGCGCCGATGCTCGCTACCGTTTCCGCCAATGCGACCGAAGCGCCGCCATGCAGGAGCCCAGCCGGCTGGTGCGTGCGCCGGTCAACCGGCATCGTCGCCGTGACGCGTCCCTCACCGAGCTCGACCAGTTCGATGCCAAGCGTATCGATTAACGTATGCTTCGCCATTTCTTTCACAGCTGCTAAATCGATCATGATTCCTTCGTCCCCCGTTTCACAAACCGTTTCAATTCATCAAGCCGCCCTTCTTGCCGCAAAATGCGCGTTTGCGTCTCGCCGAGCAAATCAAAGTGCGGAAACTCATTGCGCCGGTCGATCCACTCTTCTTTCAGCCCGTATTGCCGCCCCCAAGCGGCCAGCTTATCCATATCGGCGCAGCCGACTTTCGTCACCGTTGTGCAATGCGGAAACCGTTCGTCATACCAATAATGGGTCAAAAAGGCGATTTCCCCGCGCCTTACTTTCTCTTTCCACGCCGCGAGTTCATGGCGGCGGATGCCAAATGCCATCGCACCGCTCTCCTTTACCGTTTCGCCCGCTCATACGCTTCGTGCCAATCCGGAAAATATTTGCGGATGACAATCGGTCGAAACGTATCGCGCTTGACACAAACGTGCTGCGACTTGCCAGTTACCGCCACTTCGCCATCGGGGGCGAGAATTTCGTAACCATACGTGACCCGAATGCCATCATAAGCCTCAATCCATGTACGAACGGTCGCCGTTTCCCCGTAATGAAGCGGTTTTTTGTACGATACTTGCAAGTCGATGACCGGTGAAATGACGCCTTCTTTCTCCATCTCGGCATAATGAAAGCCAAGCTGCTTGATTAACTCCGTGCGCCCGACTTCCATCCAAACTAAATAGTTCGCATGGTACACGACGCCCATCTGGTCCGTTTCGGCATAGCGTACTTCAATTTGTTTTTCTGCCACTTTCACGTTCGTTCTCCCTCCATTTTTTGCCGGTCCTCCTCCTTATGTTACCATTCGTTCATTGGCTCGCTCAAGCGGCAAGCAACAAAAATGAAGCCGCCCCGATTTGGGCAGCTTCGTTTATTGGTAGCCGTGTTCGCGCGCAGCTGCTTCATCTTTAATTTCCGCACGCATGGCGGCAATCGCTTCTTCGCGGCGGCGATTTTTCTCGCGAATTTTCTCCCGCTCTTCAGGAGAAGCAAACTGCATCGTTTCTTCGGCTTTTTCGATATTTTCAATTGTATTTTGCACCATATCTTGCAATTTTTCGACGTTATCGCTGCGGTCATCCGGTTTCGGACGTGGCATGACGCTTCCTCCTTCACGCGAGTTTCGATTCATTCACCCTTCGTTTGGATGACTTGGGCGTGCTGGCCGGACTGGTCTTGCATTTGTTTGCCTTTGTTTCCCCCAGCGGCGCGAGGCTGTGTTCCGATATGGTTCGGCACAAAATGTTTGCGGCTTCCTTTCGGATTGCTCATCATCTTCGCCTCCTCGCCATCTAGTCTGTCCGCCCGGAGAACCGCTATGCATGGGTTATTCTGCTTTCTTGAGCATCCGCTCTTCCAGCTTTTTCTCGATCTTTTCGAGCGCTTCCCGGTCATTTAGCAATTGTCGCTTATTCTCGCTGATCAATTCTTGGAGAGTCATTTTGCGGGATCGTCTCATCGCTCCAACCTCCCCTCATTTTTATTGTAATCCTATTCATGCCCAAAAAAGATAAAAATTATGACAACTTTTTGAAAAATAACGAATCAAGAAAAAAGCCCTTTCGCTAAAACCAAATGATGGTTAACGAAAGAGCGCTGTTTCTTTCTCGAGACGAGCTGCGGTCACCGGACCGATGATTTTTTGCCGGATGACGCCGTTCGGATCAATGATATAAGTCGTTGGAATCGTTTGAACTTGATACTGATGAAGCGCCTCGCCGCGGACATCGAAAGCGACCGGCAGCGTCAATTTTCCGTTTTTCACAAATCGCTCCGCGTTATCGAGCGTATCTTGCGTAGTCAAATGGACCGCAAGCAACGTGACTTCCTGACCCTGCTGTTTGTAAAATTTCTCAAGCTCCGGCATTTCTTTTTTGCACGGCGGACACCATGACGTCCAAAAGTTGAGGACAACCGCCTTGCCGCGCAAATCGGACAGCTTGACCGGCTCGCCGCCAATCGTCGGCAACGTCAAGTCGGGAGCTGCATGGCCGATTTCCGGTCCCGTTTTGGTTTCGCTTGCCTCATTCGGTTTCTCAGCGGCCATCGCATCCCAAAGGCCGTATCCGGTGACAGCTAAAAACAAAAGAACGATCCACCATTTTCGCACCTTTTTCCCTCCCTGCCGGCCAGCGGCCTTTTGCCATTCTGTCCATGATTATAGCATGCATGTTTGTCTTTGCCAATGCTGCGGCTCACCACAAAAAAACGAGGGGGGCGCCCTCGTCGTCAACGGATGTTTTTATGGTCATTTTTCATTTTTTCCGCTTCCACTTCAGCATAGGAAGCAAATTCGCTCGTCCACTCATTAAAGCCATTTTTCTTTTTCGCGTTGTTGTTTCGTTGGGCGTTAGCATTACCGAGCTTTGTCCGGCCCATGCGCTCTCCTCCTCTTGTTCAGTCGGTTCACGCATAGTATCGCCCGCCGGAGAAAAACTATGCATGAGACGTCGTTCCCAGTTAAACGCCTGTCGGGAAACATCTACACAGAAGATGACGGATCATCCGTTTCGATCGGATGGTCCGGATACGAAATCCAGTCGCTGAAACTGCCGACATACAGCCGGACGTTTCGGTAGCCAGCTTCTTTTAAGGCAAGCACGTTCGGGCAGGCGGTGACACCGGAGCCGCAGTAGACAATCAACGGCGTTTCGCGGTCAAGATCGGCAAACCGCGCGGCTTGATCGGCCGCGCTTTTCCAGTAGCCGTCTTCTTTCATCCCATCTTTCCAAAACCGGTGCACCGCTCCCGGAATGCGGCCAGGACGGCGGTCGATCGGCTCTTCCAAACCGGCGTACCGCTTCCACTCGCGCGAATCGATGAGCACGGCCGAGCGGTTGCGGACGGCGGTGCGCACCTCGTCGACCGTTGCGAGCCATGACCGGTCGGGCTGCGGCTGAAACCGCCGCGGCGTTACGGCAGGAATGTGATCCGTCACTGGATGTCCTTTCTTTTTCCATTCGCTGTAATTGCCGTCTAACACATAAACGCGCTCATGGCCGAAATAACGAAGCAGCCACCAACAGCGTGCAGCCATCGCCCCGTCTTGGTCATCGTAGACGACGACCGTCACCGTTTCATCGATGCCGGCGCGGCCAAACACGTCGGCCGCTTGAGCGGCCGATGGCAGCGGATGACGCCCGCCGTGTTCCGACACCGAACCAGACAAATCGCGTTCCAAATCCATATACACCGCTCCAGGGATATGATCGTCCCGGTAAACGGATGCGCCTTTAGATGGGTCGCCGAGCCAAAACCGGCAATCAAGAACACGGATGTTTTCTTCGGACAAATGGGCATGCAACCATTCGTGGGAAACGAGAGACGCCATGTTCTTCCCCCCCTTTTTCATTTTGCCTGTCAATCAGCCTGCCATAAGCTGCGGGCAATGGGAGCCGCTTGATGGCAGAATATACAGTCGCTGTTACGACCGCTCCCCTTCAAGCCGGCTCACATAATCGTGCACCATTTCCGGCGTCACGTACTTGCGCGTCGGCACGAGGCCGCCTTTGGCTAGTTCATTCATTTGTTTCGTCACTTCGTTGATCAGCTCGACCGTAAACGTCTCGCCGCGGCGGCACCGCTCGACCGCTTCTTCGATATGCCGCTCGCGCTCAGCATCGAGCATAGCAAACTTTTTCAAGATGGCATGCTGTTTTTGTACATGGGCGGTAATCGCTTGATGCACTTCACTCAATCGTTCTCGTCCTTTCTAGCTTCTTTTTCCATCAAACGCTTTACATTCGGTTTCGGTGTCCAGCAGTTGAACTGGTAGTTCGGTTTCGTCGCATAGCCGAGCCGACGGCAATACGTGTATAGCCCGTCGGCCTGTTTTTCGATGCCATAGTGGACGCATGTCGCACAAGCGTGAAATCGGCTCATCGGCGCGCCTCCCGATCTTCTCTAGAAAGGAGGCCGAAAAGCGCCGCTTCGATCCGGCTGAGCGCTTTGGAGTCCGCCGTTTCAGCGAGCGCCGCCATGAAACCGTCCATATAGCTGTCGACTTGGTCGGCGAGCGCAGCCGTAAGCGCAGCGACGGCAGCCTCGTATTGCTTGGCATATGCAGAGACGAGCCGCTCCTTTTGCTCGGCCAAGTACCGATCAACCGGCGCAACGAGCGCTGCTTCAAGCTCTTCTTTCATCCGCCGCTTCTCATCGCGCTCGAAAAACGATTTTGCGTTTTTGTAAAGCGAAAGCGCCTTGGCAAACCGCGTCCGATCCACATCGCTCAGGGCGTTGGCGAACTCCGGCGCCGCAAAAGCGAACGCCTCCGGCGGCACGAGGACGAGCGCCTCATCAAGGCGGCGAAGCTCGCTGCCTAGGCGGGCAAACTGCTCAGCAAGCCGTTTATGCAAAAACCCCTCAATGCGCAGGCTCGTCGCCCGCAGCTCTTGCGCCAAATCAAAGCCAACGGACGCCAGCAGCTCATCGAGGCAACCCTCAAGCGCCCGGCGCACCGGGCCTTGGTCGTCGCGGAGCGCCGCCGGATTGAACGCCTCTTTAAACGTGTCATTCAAGCGGAAAAAGACGCGCTGTTTCACGTAATAAAGCAGTTCGGCGACTTCTTGGGCGAGCGCGTGCTGGCCGTAGGCATCGCCGGCATCAGCAAGCACGGTATGCATATTGGCTTTGACTTCCTCAAGCGCCCGCCGCTTCGCCGCTTTTTCTGCCTCGCTCTGCCCGGCAGCCCGCGCGTATTCCGCCGCCGTCTGATGCGCTCTATCAAGCTCAGCATAGGCGCTCTCAACCGCCACCTCAGCCAATTCTTCCGTCAAAAAACGGAAAAAGTCTGCTTCAAAGGCGGCCAAACCGGAGTCCACCAAGACGCCGCGCGATTCAGGCTCCACTCCCGTTTTTTCCGCCAGCGCCATGCGGCTCGAGAGCGCATAAAGACGAGGAAAGCGAATGCCAAAACGAGCGAGCTCACCGTTCATGTAGGTGACGACAGCATCAAGTTCTTCCTTCGATTGAGCCAAATCAGCCGCATTGATGATGAAAAACATTTTGTCAAGCGCAAACGCATCTTTGACGCGCCCGAGCTGGAGCAAAAACTCGCGATCCGCTTTCGAAAACGCATGGTTGTAATACGTCACAAACAGCAGTGCGTCGGCGTGTTTCATATAATGGAATGCTACTCCGGTATGGCGGGCGTTTAGCGAATCGACCCCCGGCGTATCGACAAGCGTCACCCCTTGGCGGGTGAGCGGACAGTCGGCATACAGCACGACCTCATCCAAGAAACACGACACCGCTTCGTCAGCCACATACTCTTCCAGCTCCTCAAAACCGATCGACAGCGTCGCTCCAAATCGACTGTACATCCGCTCATAGCCGGTCGCAGCGGCCGCCAAAAAGGCAACATGCGGCTTTTGTGCCGGATGTTCGGCTCCAGACTCGGCGAGGCGGGCGCAGAGGCGAAGTGCTTCTTCCCATGTATTCGCCTGATGGCCGAACTGGCTGAGCGACGCTTGCACATCAGCCCAAATTTGCGGTTCGCTTTTTACTTTCACGACCGCCGTACCGTGCGGATGTTCCTTGTCAGGCGGCGCAATTTTGCTGATAGCGGCAGTCGTCGGATTCGGTGAAGACGGCAAAAGCGGTGCACCAAGCAAAGCGTTGGCAAGCGATGATTTGCCAGCGCTGAAAGCGCCAAACAAGGCGACCGTAAACGCGCGCTCGCGGAGCCGGCGCGCCTTGTCGCGCAACGGGTCGGCGAAGCGGCGCAACAAGTCCGCCTGTTCGAGGTACGACGCCGCTTCATCAAGCCGGGCGGCGGCCTGTTCGCTCCGGCGCTTTCCGTGAGCGGAAGGTGCATCGGACTCGCCTGTTCTGTCATCCTTTGTCCTGCCGCCAGCCTCTCCATCTTTCTGATCGAGCGCTTGCTCTTTGGCGGCATAATCAGCTGTCGGCTCAGCTGCGGCTTGCTGTTTTGCCTTTTCCACATGGCGCGCCTTGCGGAAATCAGGCGGCGCGGTCAGCACGGAAAGGCGGGTCTCATCAAGCGCTGTGGCATCGCCTGGAGCAGCGATCAGCTGCTCAAATGCGCGTTGACGCTCTTCCCGCTCGGCGTTGAGGCGGGCAAGGCGGCTGATGAGCTCCGCTTTTTCGCGCACCTTCGAAAGATCGCTGCTCAATGCTTCTATGTGAGCAACTGCCTGTTTGGCAACTTGGCCTACGAGCTCAGCAAACAAAGCGAGCGCCGAGTCGCGGTAACATTTTTTCAACGCCGCAGCGACCTCGTCCGTATAGTTTAATAGCGCCGCACCGCTCGTATCCGCTCCTTGTTTGACAAGGCCGGCAAGCAACGCTTTCTCCCACTCCACCGTCCATTGCTGGCACTTACCAAGCCAAGCGCGGTCGGCATGCCACGCGTTTCCAAACTGAAGAAGCAACTGGCGGACATGCCATTCAATTTGCGCTTCCGCTTGCGCTTTGACGCTTTCGTAAAACACATTGAGCCGCCGCTCTCGCTCCTCTTCCGTTTTTGCCTTTGCAAACCACCATCCCACCTTAAAATCGGGCCGCATGGCCTGCAAATACGCTTCCGCTCGCGCTCTTGTCTCAAACGGCATCAAGTAGGCGTTTTGCAGCACGCGCTCCAGTTCAGCGCGAAACGACTCCTCGGCTCGTGCGGGCGCCGTTTGCCACTCGGCAAGTTCCGCCTCTAACCGTCCGAGCTCTTCCATGGCCGCTGCTTCGTCCTCGATGCCGCCGAGCTCCTGAAGCTGCATGCGCATGTCTTGTTCAAGCGGCTCATGCTGGGCGCAAAGCTGTTCGAGATGGCGGGCGGCGATCCGCTTTAGCCCCGCTTCAGCGCCGCGGACGAGCCATTCATCTTTGTCCGCAAACAGCCGGCGCAAACAAGCCGACAGCTCATGCCATTCATTATGCGGATGGGCCGGCGCTTTTAACGAGAGAAAAAACAGGCGGGCCGCCTCGACTCCCCAACGCCGAAACGCCTCGGCGGCGGAGGCGCGAAACGCAACAAACGGCAGCTCGTCCTCTCGATGTTTGTCGATTTGATTGATGATCAAATAGACAGTTTTTCCTTCATCTATTAACTGTTTCGTAAATTGAAAGTTTAATTCCGCTTGCACATGATTATAATCCATGACATAAAAGACAACATCGGCTAAATGAAGCGCGGACTCGGTCGCCAGCCGATGGGCGTCGTCCGTTGAGTCGATGCCCGGCGTGTCCAAGATGGCGACCCCCGGCGGGATGGCGCCCGTTTCACGGCTGATCTCAATCCATTCGATCGTCTCCCCGTCGCGGCATTGCGCGCGAATCAGGTCTGGATCGTATGGCGGTTCGTACTCAACCGGCGCATCGTGATGGTAGAACACGCGCACATAGTCCCGACCAGCTTTGACTTTGACGAGATTGGCGCTCGTTGGAATCGGACTCGACGGCAACAGCGGCTCTCCGAGCAGCGCGTTAATTAAACTCGATTTGCCGGCGGAAAAATGGCCGCAAAACGCGACAACGAGTTCCCCGGCCGCCGTCTTCTCCATAAGCTGCTTCACTTTGTCCGCATTTTCTTTGTCATCCGCTTCCTGAAGCTGCTCATACACTTCGATCATTTTCGCCAGCCACGGCCGCAATGACGGCCGCTCAGTTGCAACATGTCCCATGACCAAAACCCCTTGCTTCCGTCAATATCGTTTACATTCATTTTACTGTATTTCGCTCCGTTTCCCAATAGAAAAACAAAAAAATCCCGCCCGTTCGTCTAGCAGGAGGGAGTGAGCTGGAAACGTTTTTGTCTTCTTTTGCATCAACCACCAAAAAGCGGCCGCTGCCGCCAAATACAGACGACTTGCAGCTGCTTTCGCTGATCAGCTGTTACTCTTCTTCACACAGCCTTACATGCGCGCAGCCGTTTTTCTTCCTAGCGGCAAAAAGCGCGGCCGCACCTGAAACACCTCCTGATAATCCGTAAACGCTGACAGCGCCTGCTCTTCAGTGGAGATGCGAATGGATAACATCAACGCGTTAAAAAGTGAAAAGATGAACGCGGTCATCGGCGCTTGAAACAAAAGCGGCAGCAACACGATCTCCAAAGCGACGACGACATAGTTAGGGTGGCGGATCCACCGATACGGCCCTTTTTTCACGACCGGACGGTTGGGCACGATCAAAATTTTCGTATTCCAAAAGCGGCCGAGCGACAAAATCGTCCATGCGCGCAGCCCTTCGACGGCAAGAAAGAGCGGAAATAGAAGCGGCCAGCGCCGCGACGGGCGCGCGCCTTTTCGAAGCGCCTCCACAGCCAGCGACAAAAGAAAGAGTACATGCATCAGTACAATCCACGGATAATGGCGAGCGCCAAACTCTTTCGCCCCGAGCGCCTTCACATACCGTTCATTCCGCTTCGCAAACCAAAGCTCAAACAAACGCATCCCGGTCACCGTCAAAAACACAAACACAAACCGCACCGTCATTCCTCCCATTTGAGCAGCACCATCTCGGCGCTAAAGCCAGGGCCGAGGGCGACGAGCAGCCCATACCCGGGCGCCAGCGGCTGCCGCATCACTTCTTCTAGCACAAAATAAACGGTCGCTGACGACATATTGCCATACCGGGCCAGCACCCCTCTAGCAGCCTCTGTCTGCTCCGGGCCGAACCCGAACGCTTCCTCGTACGCCTCGATCACCTTTTTCCCGCCCGGATGGGCGATAAAATAGCGAAGGTCACGAAGCATCAGCTTGTTTTCCTGTAAAAACGATTCCACTTGCGGGCGCAGCCAGCGGCGGACGATCGACGGGATGTCTTTCGAAAAGACGACAAACAGCCCTTCATCGCGAATATCCCACCCCATCACATCCTCTGAATGAGGCATAAGCGCCGACCGAGAAGCGATGATGCGCGGCGCACCGCTGTTTGGCGCTGCTTCATCGCCGGCGACAAGCACACAGGCCACACCGTCAGAAAAAAGCGATGTGCCGATTACATTGCTTTTTGATAAGTCAGTCGCTTGGAACGTCAAGCTGCAAAACTCGGCGGCAATCACGAGCACCTTCGCATTCGGAAACGCACGGCAATAATCAGCCGCCCGGGCGAGTCCCGCTGCTCCGCCTGCACAGCCGAGCCCCCAAATCGGCACCCGCACGACGGAAGGAGAAAACGACAATACGTTCATCAGCCGCGCCTCGATGCTTGGCGTCGACAAACCGGTCGTTGAAATGTAAAACAACGCATCGACCGCTTCATGCGGAATCGGACCGTCAAAGGCGTTATGCAAACAGTCGTTGACCGCCTCGCCGCTGTAGCGAACGGCGCTGTCGATGTACACCTCATTTTTCGCCCCGAAACCATGCGGCTGGCTGTACCAAGCAAGCGGCTTGACAAAGGCGCGCGTGCGGATGCCGCCGTTGTCAAACGCCTGCAGCAGCCGCTCTGCGTGCATTACACGACCTGTAAACAGCCCGGCGACATGCCGTTTCACTTCCTCTTGAGAAGCCATATATGGCATCTTTGCCGTGCCGATCGATAAAAGAACAGGCATACTGACACCTCTGTTTATTCCTCTTTTCGCTTAGAATGCGCAAGAAAGCAAACGGTATGCAGACGAAAAGGCATCCCGTGCGCCTTATGATTTGGAAACTAGTGATCATCCAAAAGAGCGGGAACATACAAAAAACAGGCGCGGACAAGGCCGGCCTGTCTTTTCAGGAAGAACAACCGTCTCAAGCGAGGAGTTTAACTGAGATGTTTGCGTTATTTCGCTTTCAAAGCGCGGATTTCGCTCTCATGCTCAAGCAGATGCAACGCGAGGGATTGAAGAACGAGCTCTTGCCTAGCTTGTCCGGTGATGATTTCGTCGATTTTCTGTTGCATTTGGACAACGGTTTGCTTGATCGTTGATACGTCTCGAAGCGTCTCTAGTGTCTCCACGACGGCTTGCCGAATGAACGGCAATTCGACGACATCTTCTTTCGTCGCCATCGTCTGCTCGACGCGTTCGACGCGTTCTTCCATGCGCGCGACACGCGCATCCATGTGCTCGACGCATTCTTCCATGCGCCCGACGCGCGCATCCATGTGCTCGACGCATTCTTCCATGCGCCCGACGCGTTCTTCCATGCGCCCGACGCGCACATCCAACGACGCCACATCCTCCCGCATGGCGAGCACTGTTTGTTCCAGCTGCCCGAGGCGTTCGTTTGTCTGCGCCACGTCTTCTTTCGTCGCCATCGTCTGCTCAATGCGCTCAACGCGCTCTTCCATGCGTCCAACGCGCGCATCCAACGACGCCACATCCTCCCGCATGGCGAGCACTGTTTGTTCCAGCTGCCCGAGGCGTTCATTCGTCTGTGCCACGTCTTTTTTCACCGCAGTCATCTTCTGTTCAATACGCTCGATGCGCTCATTCGATCGCGCGATGTCTTCCTTCGTTGCCATCTCCGTCCGCATTTGCCGCAACTCGTCAAACAGGCGCATCACCCATTCGTCCACGGTTTCACCTCCTTTTCCCTTTCCATTATATCATCGCCCTTCCACCATCTTCTACTCTTTTCTCTATGAATCGACACGCCAACAAAAAAGCCATCTTCGTTTCCCAAGCTGATAGTGGGAGACAAAGACGGCGAGGAAGTCGATGATCTTCACACGTTTACGAGATTTTTTGTTCCTGCAGCGGCAGTGCAGCCGATTTTCTCACCTTACCGAAATGGAAGACGGCGTTTAAAAGGATGGCCGTCATGCTGCCGGCGACGATGCCGCTTTCCGTCAAAATGCGGAGGCCGGCCGGTAGTTCGGCAAACAAGTTCGGCACCGCCGTCACCCCGAGCCCTACGCCAATCGAGCAAGCGATAATGAGCAAGTTTTCTTGTACCGTCAAGTCGACTTGGCTTAACATTTTCACGCCATAGGCGATGACCATGCCAAACATGGCGAGCATCGCTCCGCCGAGCACCGGGGCTGGAATGATCGTCGCCACGGCCGCGATTTTCGGCACAAATCCAAGCAAGATGAGAAACAGAGCGGCGGCGTAAATGACGTTTCGCGTTTTCACGCCTGACAATTGAACGAGGCCGACGTTTTGCGAGTATGTCGTATACGGGAACGCATTGAGCAGCCCGCCGACGATGATCGCCAACCCTTCGGCGCGGTAGCCGCCCGATAAATCCTCATCCGTCAGCCGGCGGCGGCAAATATCAGACAAGGCGAAGTAAACACCGGTCGATTCAACGAGGCTGACGATGACGACCAACACCATTGTCAAGACGGCCGAGCCATGGAATGATGGAACACCGAAATAAAACGGCTGTGGCAGATGAACCCACGATGCTTCGGTGACGGCCGTCCAGTCGACTTTGCCTATCGCGGCCGCGACAGCAGTGCCGACGGCCATCCCAAGCAAAATAGCAATCGAGCGAATGAAGCCTTTGAAGCAGCGGTACAGTACAACAATGAGCGCGAGCACACCAAATGAGAGCGCCAAGTTGATCGGATCGCCGAAATCTTCCGCCCCTTGTCCCCCAGCCATATTGTTCATAGCCGCCGGAATGAGCGTCAAACCGATGATTGTTACGACCGAACCGGTGACAACCGGAGGGAACAACGCCCGCAACTTGCCGAAATACGGGCTGATAAGCACGACGACAAGCCCGGCGCAAAGGATCGACCCATATACAGCTGGCATTCCGTATTGTCCGCCGATGGCGATCATCGGTCCGACCGCCGTAAACGTACAGCCGAGCATAACTGGCAGGCCAATGCCAAACCACTTATTTTTCCATACTTGCAAAAACGTCGCGATGCCGCACGTCAATAAGTCAACGGCCACTAAATAAGTAAGCTGCTCTCCGGATAACTGAAGCGCGCCGCCGACAATAAGCGGAACAACGATTGCTCCAGCGTACATCGCCAATACATGCTGAATGCCTAATGACCCGACTTGCCACCATTTCATTTTCATCAGCTCATCACCTCTTCGTGAAATCGAATGACGCCATCCGTAAGCGAGGCGATGCGGGCGAGCGAAACGACGCGGAATCCGCGCGAACGAAGCAGCCGACCGCCATCTTGAAACGCTTTTTCGATGACAATGCCGATGCCGACAACATCCGCTCCAGCTTGATGGACGACTTCCACCATCCCGAGCGCCGCTTGGCCGTTGGCTAAAAAGTCATCGATAATCAACACTCGGTCATGGTTGCCAAGCAGCGGGCGAGAAACAATGATCTCGTTCGTCTCCTTCTTCGTGAACGAATACACTTCCGCGCGATACACTTCACTAGTCATCGTCAACGGACGCCGCTTGCGGGCAACGACAAGGGGAACACCGAGTTCATAGGCGGCCATAAGCGCCGGGCTGATGCCCGATGACTCAAGCGTCAGCACTTTCGTCGGCCGCTCACAGTGAAACTTGGCAGCGAACTCCTCCCCAACCCGCTTCATAAGGTGCGGGTCGACTTGATGGTTTAAGAAGCGGTCGACTTTGAGCACTCCGTCCGCGACGATCTCCCCTTCAGCGACAATTTTCTCGAGCAATTCGCGCATACCGATTCCCTCCAATAAAAAAGCTTAAAAAACACCGGCCTCACCCATTCCATGAGTCAGGCAATGTCTTTTAAGCCAAGGAAAGCGGAAGGCGCAAGGCGGCCATGGGCCGCCCCCCTTCGGACATTGCCACTCATAGTCAGCCGATTTACGGTCAGCTGGTAGAGACTCGCAAGCCGTATTCTTGCGATTATATGAGTGAGTCAGCGAGATTCAGTTATTAGCAGTATACCATGATCGACAGCGGTTGAGAAGCATTTTTTACTAAAAATACGAACATTAAGTAATAAAAAAATATCTATCATTCGTTTTTACCTTCTTTGCTATGGCTGATTGATTATTTTGGTTCTTTTCATTAGCAAAACTGTTGCCTGCTGTGCCGCAACGAAGAACCACCATTCGTTGCAACTCCTCTTTCCTTTCCCATCTTTTTCATACGTTTTTCACAATCGTCACCATTTGTTCAAACTTCCTGCATCGTTTTTGTGAGAAAAGTCACTGTTGCTACAGTTTCCTACAGTTATGATAGTGTCAAAGCAAGGAAATCCGCCGGTTGGCGTGCCTGCCTCACTAATGTGATGGGGGATGAATTTGAAAACGAAAAAAGAGGAGGGATGCAGCATGGCAAAACCGGAGTGGACAAAATCAGCGACGACGATCCGGCAAACGAAAAAAGAGAAAGAGCCGGCGCTCGGCGGGACGCTGGCGTCTGTGTTTTTGCTCGGCTTTTTCATCATTTTCGCCTGGGTCAGCGTCTACTTTTTATTTTTGCACCGCCTGTAAGCGACAAAGGAGGGACTGGATATGCACATTCATAAGTATGAAAAAATTTGGCTGACGTTTGGCATCGGCTGTCTCATTGTCTTTTTAACCGTCGTCGGCGTGAGCGCTTTCGCTGCCGGACAGCAGCCGCCAAGCTGTTTGACGACCATCGATCCAGAGAAAGTGGACACGACCCCGCCGTTTGATCAGCCAGGTCTTGTCAAAAAGGGAAAAAATGAATATGAACTGAACATCGTTGTTGCTGCCTTTTCCTTTACGCCAAATGCCATCGAAATTCCAAAAGGAGCGAAGGTGACGATTAACGTCACCTCAAAAGACGTCATCCACGGGTTCGAAATCCCAGGGACAAACGTGAACATGATGGTTGAACCCGGCTATGTGAACAGCTTAACGATGACGTTCGATAAGCCGGGTGAATACACGATTCTTTGCAATGAATATTGCGGCGCCGGCCACCATATGATGACGGCGCGCATTAAGGTGGTGGAGTAACATGGTGCAACCATTGGAAAAAGTCGATCGCCGCGACGCCAAATTGGCGTTGGCGCATTTATTTGTCGCTTTTACCGCTCTCGCATTAGGCGGCTTTGCCGGCTTATTGCAAACGCTCGTCCGTTCCGGCAAGTTTGAATTGCCGGGCGGCATCAGCTACTATACGATTTTAACAACGCACGGCGTCCTGCTCGGACTTGTGCTGACGACGTTTTTCATTATCGGCTTTCAGTTTGCCGCCATCAGCCGCACGGCCGGGGCGCTTTCGAACGGTTCGCGCCGGTTTGGCTGGATCGGTTTTTGGCTGATGACGATCGGAACAGCCATGAGCGCCTTTTTCATCCTCACGGGGCAAGCGGCCGTATTGTACACGTTTTATGCGCCGCTGCAAGCCCATGCCGGCTTTTACATCGGGTTGGCGCTTGTTGTCGTCGGCAGCTGGGTGAGCGGTTTTGCGATGTTCGCCCATTATGCGCGCTGGCGGAAAGCGCACCGCGGCGAGGCGAGCCCGCTGTTGACATTTATGTCGGTGACAAATATGGTGTTATGGCTCGTCTGCACGCTCGGTGTGGCCGCAACCGTTGTCCTTCAGCTGATCCCGTGGTCGCTCGGGCTCACCGACCGGGTGAACGTGCTGTTAAGCCGAACGCTGTTTTGGTATTTCGGACATCCGCTCGTTTACTTCTGGCTGCTGCCGGCGTATATGGTTTGGTACGCCGTCATTCCAAAAGTGATCGGCGGCAAAATGTTCTCCGATTCGCTCGCACGGCTGGCGTTCATCTTGTTTTTGCTCTTTTCGATTCCGGTCGGCTTCCATCATCAATTGCTTGAACCAGGAATCTCGCCGTTTTGGAAATACGTCCAAGTTGTCTTAACATTTATGGTCATCATCCCATCATTAATGACGGCGTTCTCTATGTTTGCGACGTTTGAATCATACGGCCGCGCACAAGGGGCAACCGGCTTGTTTGGCTGGTGGCGGAAACTGCCGTGGGGGGATGCGCGCTTTTTCGCGCCGTTTGTCGGAATGCTGTTTTTCATTCCAGCCGGCACCGGAGGGATTATTAACGCTTCGCATCAACTCAACCAAGTCGTCCATAACACGATTTGGGTGACCGGCCACTTCCATCTGACCGTGGCGACAACTGTCGTCTTAACCTTTTTTGGTGCATCGTATTGGCTCATTCCGCATTTGACCGGCCGGGTGATGACAAAGGCAATGAACCGCCTCGCCATCATTCAAACGATCGTTTGGGCCGTTGGGATGACATTTATGTCCGGCTCGATGCACTTTGCCGGTTTGCTCGGTGCACCAAGACGCTCAGCGTTCTCGACATACGGCAATTCACCGCAGGCGCTCGAATGGATTCCGTACCAAATCGCGCAAGCTGTCGGTGGAACGATCTTATTCATCGGCATCATTCTCATTCTCGTCATCGTCATCAATTTGGCGTTTTTTGCCCCGAAAGGCGAAACGGAATTTCCGGTGGCCGAGGCGGCCGCCCCGCAGGAGCGGGCCGCACTGGCGCTTGAAAATTGGAAACTTTGGATCGGCCTTGTCGTTGCGCTGATCTTGATTGCGTATACCGTTCCGCTCATCGACATTATCCAAAACGCCCCGCCGGGGTCGAAAGGATATAAATTATGGTAAAGATATCCCCCTCTTCCACACACCGAAGAGGGGGATGTTGTTTGAACAGCTTCCATACCGCCTTGCTTGAAGTCGGAAAACTTCATATTACAGTCTATAAATGGCTTTATATTTTTCTTCCAAATATTGAATTAAATAATCGGCTTTGAGCGGTTCGCCCGTTGCATCCCGCACAAGATCAAGCGGCTTTTTTGTTTTGCCGAACCGATGAATGTGATCAGTCAGCCATTCGCGAATCGGCGTGATGTTCCCTTCCTCAAGCAACCCGGCAAGATCCAGCTCTTTTTCAAGCGCTTGTTTGAATTGCGCCGCGTACATATAGCCGAGTGCATAAGACGGAAAATAGCCGAAACTGCCGCCCGACCAGTGGACGTCCTGCAAAATGCCGACCGCATCGTTGTGCGGGCGGACGCCAAGGTATTGCTCATATTTTTCGTTCCATATGTCCGGCAAATCCAAAACGTCAATCTCTCCGGAAAACAGCTGCTTTTCTATTTCATACCGGACAATAATGTGAAGTGGATACGTCAGCTCATCCGCCTCAATGCGGATCAGCGACGGTTTCACCTCGTTGATCGCCCGATAAAACGAATCAAGTGAAACGCCTGTAAACTGTTCTGGCGCGTATTGTTGCAAGCGTGGATAATGCCGTTCCCAAAACGACGGATGGCGGCCGATTATATTTTCAAAAAACAGCGACTGTGATTCATGAATGCCCATCGACGCTCCACTTGCGAGCGGTGTGCCGACAAGCGCCTCAGAAATGTGTTGTTCATAGAGGGCATGGCCGCACTCATGAATCGTGCCAAAAACAGCGGTGCGAAAATCGCGCTCATCGTAACGTGTCGTAATCCGTACATCGTTCGGATTCAGCCCGATCGCAAACGGATGGACTGTCTCATCAAGCCGTCCTTTATCGAAATCGTAGCCGAGTTCCACAAGCAGCTCCAACAGAAAGGCACGCTGTTTTTCTTTCGGAAACGGTGCAAACAAAAACGACGGATCCGGCTGATTAGGCGCAGCAGAAATAGCATGTACAAGCGGAACGATGCGTTCGCGCAATTGCCCGAACAATCCGTCAAGCAACTCAACCGTCATGCCCGGCTCGTACTGGTCGAGCAGCGCATCGTACGGATGCCCTTCGTACCCCCAATAGCCGATAAAACGGCGCTGAAACTGGACAATTTGCTCCAAATACGGACGAAAGCGGGCAAAATCAGCAGCCGATTTTGCTTCTTCCCAAACACTTTCCGCCTTTGAGCAGAGCACAACATACTGTTTATACTCCTCGACAGGAATCTTTTTATTCCGTTCATACTCTTTTTTGCATTCGTTAAGCGTATGTCTCGTCACTTCATCAAGCTGTTCATATACCCCTTTTGGCGACAGCTTGGCGATAAACGCGGCCATTTCCTCTGATGTTGACATTTTAAACGCTTCTTCCGACAGCATGCCGATCACCTCAGAACGCTGCCCGACCCCTTTTTTCGGAGCGCCGGTCCGCAAATCCCAATACATTAAACCGATCGCCTCATGGTAGCCCATCATTTTTTTCACATACTGCAAAAACTGTTCTTCAGTTTGCTTCACCATTGCTTAGTCCTCCTATTGATTTTGGATGGCCGTATCATCATTTCCATAGCTAGCCGCTCTTTTCCTCCTTGATCGAAAAAAAACGTCATTTTAAGCGAAAAAAGAGGGAAGAACGCTATTCTTCCCTCACGGACGTCGGCAAGACATCTTTGATCGCAGCAATTACCTGCTTGTCTTCCTGGTCGGTGACAAAAATGGAGACGATGCCGTAATCACCGCGCGTGCGAATCAGCCGCCCGACTCCTTGGCGAAGGCGGAGAAGCATATACGGCACATCAACCTCCCAAAACGGGTCGCTGTATGCCTTCCGCTTCGCCTGAAACACTGGGTCATTCGGCGGGTATGGCAATGACCAAATGATGACGTTTGACAGCGACGGCCCCGGAATGTCAAGCCCTTCCCATAAATGTTCCGAACAAAGCACTGTCTCTTCATTGCGCTGGAATTCAGCAACTAACTCGCTAATCTCGCGGTCGCCTTCAAACAAAAACGAAAACGGTTCGCCGGCTGCTGCCTCTTTGAACTGAAGTAGCTCCTCGCGCGTCGGGAACAAAACAAGCGCCCGCCCACCCGTTTCACGCAGTTTTTTAAGCGCATAGGCATATTTTTCAGCAAACAGCGCCTCACCGGCGCGGAACGTCGGCATGTAGATCGTCATTTGTTCATCATAGTCAAATGGCGACGGCACACTAAACGATAAAAAGTCATCGATGCCCAAGCTGTCAGCCATATATTGAAACGATTTGCCGTTTGATAATGTCGCTGATGAGAAGATAAACGGCATGCGCTTCGCGAACACTTTTTCGCGCAATACTTCCTGCACGGTGCGCGGCATGACGACCAGCGTCGCCTCTTGGCGCAGCGCCTCAAGCCATGCGATGGCATCGGCGCTCGTTAAAAACAAGTCGAGCAAATAGTGAATTTGGTCTAAGTATTCATCAACGATACTGAGTTGGTAATGGTCAATCGTATACGTTTCGCTTTCAAACACGAGCTCATTGCCGATTCGAACGATTTGGCTGCGCAGCCGCTTCGCCCATTGTTCAAGCTCCCGCGACGGCGAAATTTCCTTCCGGTTCGAGCCAGGGACGTCTTTCGCGCACGCTTTCAACTCGGCAAAAAAGCGCCCGCCCGTCTCAATGGTTTCCTCAATTAAATAGGCGAGCTCTTCGCGAATATCGTTTTCGAGAAGCCGTGTCAACAGGATCTCGAGCGTCGTTTCTTTCACCCGGTACGTAAGCGCCTTTTGCGCGGCAAACTCAAGCAAGTGTCCTTCGTCAAACACGACACAGCTCGCCTCCGGCAACAGCGGCAGCTGCCCTTCCCGCTTGCGCGCCTCATACGTCCATACATGTTCCATATAAAAGTCGTGCGAACAAACAATCAAATCGGCCGCCTTCCGATAATAATCGCGCCAAAGCGTCTGGCCGCAGCGATGGCGCTTTTGGCACGTAAAGCAATCTTGGAACGGATCCCAGGCGATTTTTTTCCATTGCTCATCGGTTAAATGAGCGTATTCTTTCCGATCGCCGTAGCGATAAAACGACTGCATCGTTTTATTGTCATGGACAAAAGCTGGAAGATCATCGTAAATTCGTTCATATAGCTCAATATCGTCATTGTCGTATGTAGTCGCTTCTTCTAGCTTATTTAAACATAAATATTGATCGGGCGACTTTGCCAGCCGGACATCGATGTGCAATCCGAGCACATCGGACAATTTGGCGATATCCCCCTCTTTTTTGACGAGCTGCTCAATGAGCGTTTCGTCTGCGCAGGCGATGATGGCCGGCTTGCCGATGTAGCGGGCATAACAAATCGCATACAGCAGATAGACGATCGTTTTCCCTGTGCCGACTCCGGCTTCAGCGAACATCACCTTTTTCTCGCGAAACGCGCGTTCGAGCTGGAACGCCATATAAATCTGCTCATCGCGCAGCTCAAAGCCAGCCTCCGGCAAAATGTCGTAAAAGACATCGCCGATCCACTGACCGAGCTTATCAAAAAAGTTTTCGTTTTTTTCTAATAGAAACGGATAACGATTATGGCTCATCGCCGCCACCCCTCCAATTGGCATAAACTCCCCCGGCATATCATCATGCATAAGCGCGCAACCACATCGTTGCGCGCCTTAATTCTAGTAACAAGATAATATTATGATGGATGGCCATCGAGAAGTCAACTTCTAGCCTCGACGCGGGGGCCGCGGCCCCCAGTATTGATAATAATGCGTCTCAATAAAGCCGTTAAACAGCTTGCGCCGCTTTGTCGCTGGGCGGCCGTAATGGGCCTCAAAACCGCGATGGGCGGTTAAAATGTATACCGACCATGTATCTAAGGCGGCGAAAGCGCGGCCGATGGCGCGGTAAAGAGCTTCGACGTCCCGCTGTTCTCCGAGCCGTTCGCCGTATGGCGGGTTGCTGACCATCACTCCATACAATTTGTCCGTCCGAAACTGTTCTGCCCGCCCGGTTTGAAAAGAAATGAGATCGGCCAACCCGGCTTCGGCCGCATTCGCCTTAGCTATTTCCACCATCCGCGGATCGAGGTCAATCCCGCCAATATCGAGCGGCTCATCATAGCGCGCCATATCCTCCACTTCTTGGCGCGCCTCTTCCCATACGCGCTCCCCGATCCACGGCCATTGTTCGGAAACGAAATCGCGATTAAATCCGGGGGCGATGTTTTGTCCAATGAGCGCCGCTTCGATAGCAATCGTGCCCGAACCGCAAAACGGATCGACAAACGGACGATCCGGCGTCCAGTTCGTAAGCAGCACTAAGGCAGCGGCAAGCGTTTCCCGAAGCGGCGCTTCTCCTTGACGGGCGCGGTAGCCTCTCTTATGCAGACCGACACCGCTCGCATCGATCATCAATGTGGCGATATCTTTATGAAGGGCCACTTCAATGCGGTAAAGCGGGCCAGTCTCCGGAAACCACGATAGATGGTAACGCTCTTTTAAACTCTCCACGATCGCCTTTTTAACGATCGCTTGGCAGTCGGAGACACTAAACAAGGTCGACTTCACCGATTTCCCGATTACTGGAAACTCCGCGTCTTTCGGCAAATAATCGGCCCATGGAAGCGCTTTCGTCTGTTCAAACAGCTCTTCGAACGTCGTCGCCCGAAACTCGCCAACTTTTAGTTTCACGCGGTCGGCGGCGCGCAGCCAAAGGTTGGCGCGGCAAATAGCGAGCGCATCGCCGTCGAACGTCACTTTGCCGTTCTCCACCTGACATTCGTAGCCGAGCCGGCGCACTTCTTCGGCCACGACCGATTCAAGCCCCATCGCGGCCGTAGCGATGATGGAAAATGATTTCATTCTGCTCCCCCTCGCAAACGATATGGATCGACGCTCATTGCACATACTTCCATTATATCCATCCAGCTGCAAAAACACGCAAACGAAAAGCCCTCCTTCATGCAGGAGGGCTTCCCACGCTTCCATCACCACGTTAATCATGTTCTGTAAGCCATGTTCTGTACCTTCGTACTGCCAGCGGCTTTGCGCCTCGTACTCCGGCGGTAATCATCTATCTACAGGCAGCATGCACCGCCTGTCCTTCCCTCCGTTCATTTCCTTTGGGAAGGTGCCCCTACCATCATTTGGGTTTCTCGCTCGTGGGGTTTACCGCGTTCCACCTCTAAGGTTTCCCTTAGAGCTCCGTCACTGTGGCACTTTCAGGGTAATCGAACCATATCCGCATTCGGACGTAGGTTCTTTCCCCGCCGTCAGCCCAGCCGAAGCCAGACTGCCCTAGCTTATGGATTCGCTAGGCACGAACACTACGGGCATCTCAGCACCGTGCGAGCATGGACTTTCCTCTACGGCCGAAACCGACCGCAGCGATTACCCGAACATGATTAACGTTGCAAGCACATTACAGTATAGTCGATTTTCCGAACAAGATCAAGAGAAAAAATCTGGAATTTGTATATATCGATCTTGTTCTGCCAGCTATCTATTCATACAGCTTCCGACCAAATACATGTTTTTCCAAATTGGAAAGGCGCTGCAAAATATCGTAGTTCGTTGTCCCAACGGGTGTGGCCGGCCGCTTTTGCAGCTCCTCAACTTGCCGTCTCAGTCGGACGTTTTCTTGGCGCAGTTCGTCAATTTCTTGTTGAAACGCCTCGTAATCTTTAATGACGATGTCTAAAAATTGATCTACTTCGTCTTGGTTATACCCCCGCATGCTTACTTTAAATTCCTTTTCCAAAATGTCTTTCGGAGTCAGTTTCACCTGATTGGCTGACATGGCTTTTCACCTCAATCCGCATTCAACAATCATCTTTCCTTTATTTTTTCAGAAATTACGCCGGTTGTCAATTGACGTTTGCCTTTCCTAAACCGTGGAAATGGACAGCATGGCGATCTCCCCGTCCACATCGAAAAATCGTTCTCCCGCCAAGGAAGCACGGCTGGCAGCGCTATATAGACGCCATTTGCGGCTTTTAGCAATTGTTTAACCGACTATCGAACATGGATAAGCCGCTTTTCCGTCAAGGAGGTGTTAAACTTCTTCGTTGCATCTCTATCGCTGTCCGCCGCAAAAAAAACAGAAGCCGGCGAAGCGGCCTCTGTTTTCACATCTAGTATCCAGCTGGAAACGGCGGCATCGGCCCCGGACAATACAAGTGCCGGTTGGCAGCCTGAGCAACGGCCGATTCCGTGTGCGGGAAATAATGACGATGTTCATACAATTGATGATAGACGTGCGTTGTGTGCGACGGATGAATATGCGGCACAATCGTTGCTTGGAAATGGTGTTGGACACAGCATCGAGGCGGATGGATGATCGGCGCCGTCACGTATGGTGGGCAATGCATAGCATCCTTCTCCTTTCGTCATTTAGGCTGTTGTTTGACAATACTAGCCTATGACGAACAGGACGAACTCGTACTAGTGCAGATACCTATTTTATGCCCGCTTTCAGCCGCACGCACTATCCCTCCACCTTGCGGCTTGGAACGCTGCACAGCCCGGTTTCGCCATAGCTGCATTTAGAAGCACGTTCAGAAGCCGCCAGATTAATACACATAATGGAACACGACAAACGTCAAGCCGACAACAATAAAAAAGAGATACAAAATTTTTTTGTACATGCTCCGCATTGTGCTCTTCTCCCTGCCATCGTTTTCGTTCATTCCGATGCCATTGTACACATTTTTTGTTTTTTCTACAAGATTCGCAGCGAAAAGGCGCAATTTTTTATTTTTCTGTCACATTTTGCGCTTACCAGGGAAATGAGCGCGTCATTTCCCCGTCCCATTCTTCTTGCGCGCCAGCCGCTCAAGCCGCTTGCGCCACTCTTGTTCCTCTTTCCCTATGTCTTGCCGGCTCGCCTTAGCAAGCGACCGCCACGCTTCATACGCCATAACCGCATAGCGGTGCGCTTCAGCCGCCTTGCGGAAATGGTGCTCATACACTTTTGAAAGCTCAAGGCCGGCCTTTACCTTCCAGAGGCCGCTTCCATGATCGAACAAGTCGCGCCAAATGGCAGTCGCCTCTTCGTAACGTTTTTCTCTCCGATGCAAAAGCGACAACTGCCATTTCGCCGCCTGCGCCTCCTTCGTTTCTTTACCGCTCGCTTGTTCATACACATCCCGGGCGGCCGCTGTTTCCCCGATCGCTTCGAACCAACGGGCGGCGGCCAGCTGTTCCCCTGGGTCGGAGATATGCGCCGCTTCAAGCAACTGCACCGATAAATGGATGTAGAGCACAATAAGCGACAACACGTCATGCTCGTTATGGCGCAATATCGGCATGAGCCTCTCCGGATGGGGCGTTTGCAAAAATTCTTGATAAATCATCGGCGCTAAAAAACCGGGGACATCATCATCCCGCTCGATATGAAGAATATGCCGCTCCACCTCCGCTAGGCGAAGCGAATCGAGCTTGTCTTTCCATAAGCGGCGAGCCGCGTGGTACAAATCAAAATGGCCAAACGCTGGCAGCTTCGGCACTAGATCGCGGACAAGAGCATGACGTGTTTTCAGCCGCGGCCAGTCAAATGCTTTTCCATTATACGTAACCAGCGTTGTATAGTTGACGTCCGATAAAAAACTTTGATACAGCGCCACTTCCGCCCCTGGATGCGGCAAAACGTGCTGACGAACGATGACGCGGTCATCAAGAACGCGGGCATGGCCGAGCAAAAACATGACCGTTCCTGCTCCACTTGAGAGCCCCATCGTTTCCGTATCAAAAAAGAATAAGTCGCCAACGGCAAAGCCGCGGCATGAGAGCGGGTGGGAAAACGCTGCTTCCTGCCAGCGCCGGTGCACGTCATGCAGCGCTCCAAGCTGCCAACGGCCGTTCTCATAATCAAGCGGGTACACCGTCTCCCGGACGAGGCAATAATCGCCGGCAAACCAATACGGCTTCACTCCATATTCGCGCCAAACGTCAACAAACGGCACGTCCGTCGCCTCACGTTCGCTCGGTTCCGCTTTCCTTTCTTCTTTGCTTTCTTCGGTCTCCACCTGTCTTTTATGCCGGACGGCAAGCAGCTCTTTCCACTGCGACAACTTCGGTTTCATTCGCTCCTCCTTTCTGCTCGGTCTCTTTATCTTGTGAACGCACAAAACCATCCCATTTTCCCGCTTAAAACATTCTCAAGCTCGACGGCGCTCAGCATTCTTCGCAAGAGCGATGAGAAACAAGCGAACCGTCCGCAAGCTGTTCGGCCAAAAACTGAATAAGCTCTCGCTTCACCGGCTGCCCCGCTGTTTTGGAAACGCCGATGCATGACGGACAGCCATCGGTGCACGGGCAGCGTTTCACCCATTCCTTTACATTCTCAAGCATTTCTTCATACCGTTCAAATACGGCTTCCGATAAGCCGATGCCGCCCGGATAGCGGTCATAAAGAAAGATCGTCGGCCGTCCCGAGTGCGGCGCCTTCAGTTGCGGAACAACATGAACATCTGAGCGATCACACATGACAAAGATCGGAACAAGATGACCAAGCACGTTAGCGATGCCGATAAGCAACTGTTCAAACAATGCCGGGGAAAACTCCGGTGGAACTTCTTTCCACTCGAACCATGTTGCCGACGTATGGAGCGTTTCTTCCGGAAGACGGATCGGTCCTGAGCCGATGTTTTCAAACGTCGACAGTTTCAGCTTTTTAAACATCGTCGCCATTGCCCGGACGGATACATCGCCGTAGTGCACCGCCATCCGCCCGCGCTCCTCGCTCCGGTCGTTAGACAATACATCAAGTTGGACGGCCAAGTTAGCATCGGTGAAATATTCCACATCGACTTGGCGCACGTACGCTTTTTTCTCTTCCCAGTCAAGTTTTTCCACTTGGTATTGTGTCCCTTCGTGCAAATAAATCGCTTCTTCATGAAGCAGCGTCATGGCGCTGAAGCGGTCCATTTCCCCGATGACGCGATGACGCGCGGTATTAGAAATATCAATGATCACCACGTTTTCCTGCGCCGCCGAGCGCAAGCTGATGTTTTGCGCCGGAAAAGCATCGCTCATCCAATGCCAGCGCCCGGCCCGTTCGTGAAGCACCTCTTGATCAGCCAAAAAATCGAGCACCTCTTCAACCTCAACACCGTCAAACGTCTCACCGCGCCGAAACGGAAGCTCATACGCCGCACATTTCAGATGATCGACGAAAATAAGCATATTGTCCGGATTCATGCGGGCTGTTTCTGGTGAACGGGCGAAAAAGTATTCCGGATGAGAGACAATGTATTGATCAAGCGGACTCGAGCTGGCAACCATGATGACGAGCGAGTCGCCATGACGCCGTCCAGCGCGCCCCGCTTGCTGCCAGGTGCTAGCGATCGTTCCCGGATAACCGGTCAAAATGCACGCTTGCAACTGGCCGATATCGACGCCAAGCTCGAGCGCGTTCGTACTGACAACACCGATAATGTCCCCGCTTCGCAGCCCTTTTTCAATGGCGCGCCGTTCGTTCGGCAAATAGCCGCCGCGGTAGCCGCGGATCGTCGTTTCTCCAATCCGTTCCTTCACCGCCGTCTGCAAATGGCTTAAAATGAGTTCGGCACGGACGCGGCTACGGGCAAAGACAATCGTTGGGATGCGATTGACAAGCAGCTGCCGTGCCAGTTCCACCACCGTTTTTGTCGCGCTTTGGCGAACGTTCATCGTCCGCTCGACAACCGGCGGGTTGTAAAACACGAGATGTTTCCTCCCGCGCGGCGCTCCGTTGTTGTCGATGAGCGTCATCGACTCACCCGTCAGCCGCTCGGCTAGTTCTTGCGGATTGGCGATTGTCGCGGACGTACAAATAAATGTAGGAGAACTGCCATAGAACGCGCATATTCGTTTTAGACGGCGAATGACGTTGGCCACATGGCTGCCGAATACGCCGCGATATGTGTGCAGCTCATCGATGATGACGTAGCGCAGCTGTTCAAACAGCGAAATCCATTTCGGATGATGCGGCAAAATAGCCGTATGGAGCATATCGGGATTCGTGATGACAATATGGCCGGCTTGGCGGATTTTTTGCCGCAGCGCCGGCGCTGTATCGCCGTCATATGTATAGCTGTGAATCGGCACGCCCATCTCGGTGATGATTTCGTTCAATTCATTTTTTTGGTCTTGGGCGAGCGCTTTTGTCGGAAATAAATAAAGAGCGCGGCTTTCCGGCGCTTTGGCGATCGTCTGAAGCACGGGCAAATTGTAGCAAAGCGTTTTTCCGGAAGCAGTCGGCGTTACAGCAACAATATTTCGTCCGCTTTGCACCGCTTCGTACGCCGCTGCTTGGTGCGTATAAAGCGAGGCAATGCCGCGCGCTTCAAGCGCCGCGCGCAGCCGCACATCAAGATCGGCCGGAAATGGGACCGTATTGGCTTCTTTCGGCTCGATTTCATGCCAATAGACGACATTCGGGTCTTGGCGGAGCTGTTCGATCCATTCAGAAAGCGTCTGTTTTCTCACGTCGCAAATCACCTCGTTTCTATTTTACAAGAAATAAGAGAAGGAAGCCTACTTTTCTATTTGCACGACAAAAAAACCGCAGCGGCAAAACAAGCTTCCCCCTGCTTTCCACTCGGCCATTGAAGCGAACAAACAAGGATGCTCCCCGTTCCCGGTCTCTGCTTGCCCCACGATGCTCGCCACGATAGCCTGTGCGGATTTTTCATACCACGTTTAACACTGTCCGTCTGTTCCATGCGTCCCCTGCCATGACGCACCGCTGACACTGCAGCCAACTGCAGAAAAAAAAACGCCCAGCTGTTATAGCTGGACGGAATGAGCTGGTCGATGGCCAAGCCGTGCGGAAAGCTCCTTGCCGATTTGACGCATGCGCATAGCGAGCCTGGCGATGCGATCGTCCGTCATGCGGATCGTCGGGCCGGAGACGCTGACAGCAGCAACAACGCTGCCTGTGTAATCAAAAATTGGCACGGCCACACAACGGATGCCATATTCATTTTCTTCCAAATCGAGCGCATATCCGTTTTGCCGGATGGTGTCGAGCTCACGGAAAAACGCCTCGCGGTCGGTGATCGTCAAATCGGTATGCTTTGGCAGCCCTTTCCGGTCGATGATTTCTGCGGCGACTGTCGGCGGCAAATAAGCTAAAATCGCCTTGCCGACCGCCGTACAATGCATCGGCGCCCGCTTGCCGACTTTCGAATGCATTCGCAATGTTTCCGTTCCTTCCAATTTTTCAATATAAATGACTTCCCCTTGGTCATAGACGACCAGATGGACGACCTCGTTCGTTTCTTTTTCAAGCTGGCGCAAATATGGCCGCGCTTCCTGGCGCAAATCGATCGAGTCAAGCAACTTCGAGCTAATTTCCAAAAACTTGTAACCTAGCTTATACCGCTCTGTTTCCGGATGTTGCTCGATATAGCCATACTGGGCGAGCGTCGTTAAAATGCGGTACACTGAACTTTTGTTAATGTCCATTTGTTTGGCGATTTCCGTAACGCCCAGTCCATCTTTTTTCGCGCTGACGATGTCAATAATTTGAAGCGCCCGGCTGACGGATTTGACGATATTTTCTCTTTCCATTCTGTTCACCTCGATTTGTTCTCTCCGCTCGCCATTATACACGAACGGCCGGGCATTTGCAGGCGCCGCGGCAAACATAGTGTGTAACATCAGGCGCTAAACCGAGGCACGCCGCCCCGAAACAACAGAACATGGCACGTTATCCTTGTTGGGAAGAAACGGTCGGCGCTTTGGCGGCAACGAACGTATTGCGGAGCGTGCCGATGCCTTCCACTTCACACTCAATGACTGTTCCCGGACCGACGAGCTCGGCGCCGACCGGGCTTCCTGTTAAAATGACATCACCCGGCTGCAGCGTCATCACACAAGACAAATACGATATCATTTTGCTGATCGAAATAATCATCAGCTCAGTCGGACTGTTTTGTTTTTCTTCGCCATTGACCCGCGCCTTGACTGACACCGACCGCGGATCAAGTTCTGTTTCAATGACTGGACCGAGCGGCGTGAACGTATCAAACGATTTTCCGACCGTCCAATGACCATCCGGATGAAAAAATTGCGGCGCAGTGACATCATTGGCGACCGTATAACCAAAAATGTACGCCCATGCGTCGTCCTCGCTTACTTGTTTCGCCTCTTTACCGATGACAACCGCCAGCTCGGATTCAAATTTCACTTCGCTGATTCCGTTCGGAATCACAATATCCGCTTCCGGACCAATAACCGACGAAGACGGCTTAAAGAAAAAAACAGGAATGTCCGGCAATTCATCCGGCAGCTGTTCGCGCGCCGCCACATAGTTGGCGCCAATGCCAATCACATGGCGCGGCACAAGCGGCGCCACGAACGAGACGCCGTCGCAGCGAAATACGCTTCCCGTATAATCCCAAGCGGAAAACATATCGCCTTCAATTTCGCGGATGACTTCGCCGCTCACTACACCAGTGCGCATGGCGCCACCGGCGATAAAACGAGCAAACTTCATTGGTGATTCTCCCTCTCTCACACAATTTTTCCTTCGTATTTCTCCTTGTTTCGAGCCACCCCGGTCTCGATGGCGGCACGGGCAACAGCGGAAGCGACCGCCGCTACAACGCGTTGGTCGAACGGATTCGGGATGACATACTCCTCGGTCAGTTCTTCCGGCTGAATGAGTTCAGCAATAGCCTCAGCAGCGGCGATTTTCATCGCCTCATTAATTTGCGTCGCCCGCACATCGAGCGCACCGCGGAAGATGCCGGGGAACGCGAGCACATTGTTCACCTGGTTCGGCAAATCTGATCGACCGGTTGCCACGACGGCAGCGCCTGCGGCTTTCGCCTCATCTGGCATGATTTCCGGCACCGGATTGGCTAAGGCGAATACGATCGCCCCTCGGTTCATCGACCGAACCATCGCCGGCGTCAGCGCACCGGCAACTGAGACGCCGATAAACACATCAGTTCCTTGAATCACCTCCGCAAGCGTCCCGGAAATGCGGTGCTGATTTGTCTGTTTTGCCAATTCTTCTTTCATGGCGTTCATGCCGTGCGGGCGCCCTTCGTAAATCGCCCCTTTTGTATCACAAACAATGAGGTCGCCGACCCCGATTGACAACAGCAGTTTGGCGATCGCCAACCCAGCGGCGCCGGCGCCGTTGATAACGATCCGGCAATCGGCAAGCGGCTTGTCGACGACTTTTAAGGCGTTCGCCAACCCAGCGGCGACGACGATCGCCGTGCCGTGCTGGTCGTCGTGAAACACAGGAATTTCCATTTCCTGGCGCAGCCGCTCTTCAATGACGAAACAGGCAGGGGCAGCAATATCTTCCAAATTGATGCCGCCAAATGTTGGCTCAAGCAGTTTGACGGTTTGGATGATTTGTTCTGGATCTTCGGTGTCCAAGCAAATGGGCACCGCATCAATGCCGGCGAACGCTTTAAACAAGGCGGCTTTTCCTTCCATCACCGGAAGCGCTGCCCGCGCACCGATGTTGCCGAGCCCGAGCACCGCCGTGCCGTTTGAAACAACGGCAACAAAATTGCCTTTCATCGTATAGTCATACATCTCATCTTCGTTGGCGTGAATTTCTTTGCACGGTTCGGCCACTCCTGGCGAATAAATGACGCTTAAGTCATTCGCATCCACGACCGGCACTTTCAATTCAACCGACAGTTTTCCCTTTGCCTGTCGATGGACAAGCAATGATCGTTCCCGCAAATTTTCCATAGCCAATCCCCAGCTACTAACCTCGTCCGATCGATACCGCCTTCATGCTGCTTTACGTTCTGCAACCGGCCAGTAGCAACTAGGAGCTGCCCCCTTTCCTCATATTTTCTTAATTTTCTGATTAAATCAGATAGGAAGGAACAAGGGCGCTCGGCCCTTGTTCTTAAGCGACTGATCGCTTATTGCTGAACGGCGGCAAACTTCGCTTTCGCTTCTTGGCGGCGGCGGTGCAAAATCGGCTCCGTATAGCCGTTTGGCTGTTCGTAGCCGAGAAACACAAGATCGCATGCTGCTTGGAATGCCACCGAATCATCGTAGTTTGGCGCCATCGGCCGGTAGTTTGGATCGCCGGCGTTTTGTTCATCGACGACTTTCGCCATCCGTTTGAACGTCTCCAGCACTTGCTCTTTCGTGCAAATACCATGGTGGAGCCAGTTGGCGAGAATTTGGCTCGAAATGCGAAGCGTGGCTCGGTCTTCCATCAACCCGATGTTGTGAATATCCGGCACTTTCGAGCAGCCGATCCCTTGATCAATCCAACGGACGACATAACCTAAAATGCTTTGGCAGTTGTTATCGAGCTCTTCTTGAATTTCCTCCGCCGTCCATTGCGGGTTGTCAACAACCGGGATTTGCAAAATATCATCGCGGTAATCATTCCGGTCATTGGCCAGCTCGTTTTGTGCAGCGGCGACGTTCACCTGGTGGTAATGGAGAGCATGGAGCGTAGCAGCGGTCGGTGACGGCACCCATGCGGTGTTCGCGCCAGCTTTTAATTGTGCTCCTTTTTGTTTCAGCATTTCCGCCATCAAGTCCGGCATCGCCCACATCCCTTTGCCGATTTGCGCTCGGCCGCGGAATCCGGCGGCGAGCCCGATCGCCACGTTCGATTTTTCATAGCCGGCAAGCCATGTCGACGATTTCATATCGTTTTTGCGCAACATCGGCCCCGCTTCCATCGACGTATGAATTTCATCTCCAGTCCGGTCCAAGAAACCGGTGTTAATGAAGACGATGCGGTCGCGCACTTCGTAAATGCAGTTTTTCAAGTTGAGCGATGTCCGCCGTTCTTCATCCATAACGCCGATTTTAATGGTATTGCGTTCAAGGCCGAGCATATCTTCGACGCGGTCAAACAGTTCATTAGCAAACGCCACTTCCGCCGATCCGTGCATTTTCGGCTTGACGATATAAATCGATCCTTTGCGTGAGTTCAAGTAGCGCGTGTTGCCGATAAGCGAATGTTTCATGATCAAGCTCGTAATGACCGCATCAATGATCCCCTCATGCACTTCTTCGCCGTTTGCATCCAAAATGGCGTTGTTGGTCATCAGATGGCCGACGTTGCGCACAAACATGAGCGAGCGGCCCGGCAGCACAAGTTCCCCGCCATCCGGCGTTTTATATACGCGGTCCGGATTCAAGGCGCGCGTCAGCTGCTTCCCGTTTTTCTCAAACGTCGCCGTTAAATCACCTTTCATCAGCCCAAATAAGTTGCGATACACAACCACTTTGTCCTCGGCATCGACAGCTGCGACCGAATCTTCGCCATCCATAATCGTTGTCACGGCCGCTTCTAGGACAATGTCTTTGACCCCGGCTTGATCCGTTTTGCCGACTGGATGTTCACGGTCAATTTGAATTTCAATATGAAGGCCGTTGTTTTTCAACAACACTGCCGTCGGGTTTTGCGGCTCACCTTGGAAGCCGACGAATTTTTCTGGCTCTTTCAGCCCTGTCGTCGTCCCATCTTCTATTGTTACGACAAGCTGGCCATTAACAACAGCGTACTGAACCGCGTCGTTATGGGAATATTGCGCGAGCGGCACCGCTTCATCCAAAAACTGCCGCCCGTAGGAGATGACTTTCGCTCCGCGAACCGGGTTGTATGACGAACCGCGCTCAGCGCCGTCTTCCTCGCTAATGGCGTCCGTGCCATACAGCGCATCATACAAGCTGCCCCAGCGGGCGTTGGCGGCATTTAGCGCATAGCGGGCGTTCGTCAGCGGCACGACGAGCTGCGGCCCTGCTTGCACGGCAATTTCATCATCGACATTGTCAGTCGTAATTTCAAAATCCTCAACTTCCGGCTCCAAATAGCCGATGTCCGTCAAAAACGCTTTGTATTCGTCAAAATCGAAGCGGCCGCGGTGTTTTTTGTACCACTCATTCAATTTTTCCTGAATCTCGTCGCGGCGCGCCAGCAACTCTTTATTGCGCGGCGTCAAGTCGGCAATCAGTGCGGCAAAATCGCGCCAAAACTTGTCTTGGTCAAGTCCGCTGTTCGGCAACAGCTCCTCATTGACAAAATCGTACAACACTTTCGCCACTTGAATGGTCCCCGCTTGCACATATGCAGCCATCGTTTTTTTCTCCTTTCTTGTTTCTTATTACAAAACATTGTTTCGCAATTAATCTAAAAAGATGATACCATGAAACGAAACCGCTGACAATCGTTTTTGTAAAATTTTCATTTTACTGTCGACGGTGTCCGTTTTGTCTCTACACACCGCCCCGGCGTCGGGAACAGTTTGCCGGCGTTGAGCAAATTTTTTGAATTGAACACGTCGCGGATCGCCGTTTGTGCCAAAATTTCTTCGTCAGTAAAAATGAAGCGCATTTCTTCTTTTTTCTCGAGGCCAACGCCATGCTCCCCGGTGATTGACCCGCCGACAGCCGCACATGCCTTGAGGCATTCGCTTCCGGCCGCGAGCGCCCGCTCCGTCTCCCCTGGTTGACTGGCATCAAACAAGACGAGCGGATGCAAGTTGCCGTCGCCGGCGTGGAAAATGTTCGCGATCCTCAAGCCATATTTGCGGCTAATATCAGCAATTTCCCGCAGCACTTCCGGCAGCCGGCTGCGCGGAATGACGCCGTCTTGCACTAAATAGTCGGGCGAAATCGCCCCCATAGCGCCAAAGCCGGTTTTCCGATTCGCCCACCAACGCGCCCGCTCTTCTTCGGACTCAGCAACCTTCACTTCACGCACACGATGACGGCGGCAAATCGCTAAAATATCGTCAATTTGCTCATCGATCCCGGCGGAAATGCCGTCCACCTCAATGAGCAAAAGCGCGGCGATGTCTTTCGGATGCCCGACCGGAAACGCGGCTGCTTCGACCGCTTCTATGGCCGTTTGGTCCATCATCTCCAACGCTGCTGGCACAATCCCGGCCGAAATAATGTCGGAAACGGTTTGGCTTGCGTCTTCGACTTCATCAAAATAGGCGAGCACCGTCTGTTTCGCCTCTGGATTTTTCAGCAAGCGGACGGTAATTTTCGTTACGATGCCAAGCGTCCCCTCTGATCCGGTCAACAGCCCAAGCAAATCATAGCCAGGCGGGTCGGGAACGCCATTTTCCCCGATTTCAATCACTTCGCCGTTCGGCAAAACAACTTCAAGTCCTAAAATATGGTTCGTCGTCACTCCGTATTTTAAGCAATGAGCGCCACCGGCGTTTTCCGCGACATTGCCGCCGATCGTGCAGCAATATTGGCTGGATGGGTCGGGCGCATAGTAATAACCGCGGTGGGCGACGGAATTCGTCAACTTCAAATTGACAAACCCTGGCTCGACAACGGCGCGCCGGTTTTCGAGATCGACGTGCAAAAGCCGCTTCATCCTTGTTAGGCTGATGACCACTTCGCCGTTTAACGGAATTGCTCCGCCGCTCAGCCCCGTGCCGGCGCCGCGGGCGAGAAACGGCAGGTCATGCTCATGGCAATACTTAACGACCGCCGCCACTTCTTCCGTGCTGTTTGGGAATACGACCGCTTTTGGCAAATGACGATGGACAGTAAAGCCGTCGCAGTCGTACGCCACTAAGTCTTCTTTCCGATACAAAATCGCTGTTTCGCCAACGATGCGGGCGAGCGCCCGAATGTGCGGATCATTCGTTGCAATGGGCCGTCTTCTCATATGCGCACGTCCTTCCCTTCCTCTTTTTCGTACGCCCAGTCAAGCAACTGCACCGTATGGACGATTTTTTGGTTTCTCCCATGCTTCATGACCCCAAGCGCCATTTGCAGCATGCAGCCGGGGTTGCCCATCGAAATGAGTTCCACATCTTGCGGCACATTTTGCATTTTGCTCTCAAGCACCGCTTGCGCCATGTCCGGGTGGGTGAGATTGTAAATCCCCGCACTGCCGCAACAGCGGTCGGCGTTCGGCATAGCGACCATTTCCACGCCTGGAATGCTGTTGATCACAGCGCGCGGCTCTTGGCGGATGCCTTGGCCATGGGCTAAATGGCACGCATCATGGTAGGTGAGGCGCACGTTCAATTCCGCCTTCGGCCGTCTGAAGCCTGTGTCGTGCAAAAATTTAGACACATCCTCGACTTTCGCGGCAAACTGTTCTGCTTTTTCATGCCATTCTGGATCATGGCGGAACAATTCCGGATACTCCTTCAACATCGCGCCGCAGCCGGCGGCGTTGACGATCACGTGGTCCACCTCTTGAAACGCCTCAATGTTTTGCTTGGCAAGCTTCCTCCCCGTTTCACGGTCACCAGCATGCACATGAAGCGCCCCGCAGCACGTCTGGTTCGGCACGATGGCGACATCGTTGCCATTACGCGTCAACACGCGGATCGTCGCTTCGTTAATGTCGGAAAACATCACATCCATCACGCACCCAGTCAGGATCGCGACCGTCCGCTTCGTTTCCCCTTGTGCCTTGATCAGCGGCTCGCGCTTATACTTTTCCCGCACCGGTGTGCCGACTTCAGGCAAAATCGCCTCCATCTCGGCCAAATGATCCGGCATCACTCTTAGCAGCCCAGTTTTGCGGGCCACTGTCTGAAGTCCGCTTTTTTGATACAGCTTCAGCAGGCGGCCAAACCAAGCAAGGCGCGACGGGTGTGGGAACACCCCTTTTAAGAAGAAGCTGTTCACCAGCGCCTTCCAGCCCGTAAGCGGCACTGCTTGGCGAAGCTGGCCGCGCACTTGTTCAATGAGCCCGCCTACATCGACATCAGCCGGACACGCTGTCGTACAAGCACGGCAGTCTAAACACGTAAAAATTGGATCAAGCAAATCCGGTGTTAAATCAAGCTTTCCTTCGCCGACCGACTTCATCAAGTGAACACGGCCGCGCGGGGAGTGCTGCTCTTCGCCGGTTTGTTCATACGTTGGACACGACTCTAAACACATGCCGCAATGGACGCAATCGGCCCATTTGCTCGGGTCGGGCAAATCGCTAAACCGGTAGTTGCCAAGGCTTGCGGTTGCACACGCCGGGCTGCCCGTCCGCTCACTCGTCACTGCACTCATCGTTAAATCCCCCCAATAAAGCGCTGATCGTTGACCGTTTTATTCGGATCGATTTTCCGCTTAATGCCGTCGAGCAAGAAAAAGTACGATGGTTTTCCTCCCCAGACATCGATGCGCTGGCGCAAAGAAAATGGCAAATGCTTGACAACCGCATAGCCACCTAAGCGGACCGATGTTTGGCGCAGCTCCTCAATGGCAGCGGCAACCCCCTCTTCGCCGCCGTGCACATACGCTTGGCAAAGCCCATGGCCCAGTCCGCCGTGCGCCTCGATTTGAACATGGCAGCGGTCTGCGATTAACGCGCTTTCTCGCAAAACCGAAAGCACATCCAAGTTGACGACGCCGATTTTCACCGCCGCTTCAACGCTGTCTCCCACGGTTGTCAGACGTCCGTTCGGCGCAACCGTATAAAACGTCCGCCAAAAAGCTTCCGCCTGTTCGCCGGCTAAAATCACCATCTCCGCTGTCTTCGGACAGAGGCGTTCCACCCACTGCTCCTGATAGTGAACAGCATTTTCCACATCTTCAAACCCGATCACGAGCGTATAGACGGAACGTCCCCCCAATCGTTCGGCGAGCGCCGGGTTGAGCAATTCAAAACAAACCGGCTCCATCATCGTATCAAGGAACGAAACGGCGAACGAGCGAATCTCGTGAACATCGCCGCTTGGGAACGACAGCAATACGACGCTTTCGTATTTTGCGAACGGCCGGAGTTTTAATGTAATCTCGCTCAGCACACCAAGCGTCCCCATCGCTCCGATAAACAATTTGTTCATATCATAACCAGCGACGTTTTTCACCACTTTGCCGCCAGAGCGGATGACTGTGCCGTCCGGATACACGACGCGCAGCCCGATAACCGAATCGCGCGCCGATCCGTAGCCAAGCCGTTTCGGTCCGCTGTCGTTCGCCGCAACCACCCCACCGATCGTCGATTCCTCCGGCCAAAACGGGTCCAAGGCGACCTTTTGCCGATACGGGGCGAGCTCGCGCTGCAAATCGCCAAACACCGTTCCCGCTTTTACAGTGACGGTCATGTCGGCGGCCGCATGTTCGACAATGCCGGCATAGTGCTCCAACGACAGCAAGATGTCCGCCTGTCCACGCTGCCCGCCAAACCCTCGTTTCGTGCCGCGGCCCGTGACGATGACTTTTTTGCCATGATGGTCGGCGTAACGGAGCACCGTGGCGATTTCTTCTTCCGTCCGCGGGTAAACGGTCACCGCCCCGCTATTGCCAAGCGGGTGGGGGGATTCGTTTACTTCCATTTGTTCCGGACGCAAAAACGCGCTTAACTCATCCATCCATGCCAACGAGAGCATGATTCCCCCTCCTCTGTTTCGCGATAAGAAACAATGTTTCTTTTTAGTTTTCAAAAAAAAGCGAAACGCGCTTGACGTTTCAGCAAAATCCACCCTCCTCGCAGGAGGTGCCGCTACCTCTATTAAATCATTGATAGCTTATTTTTTCAACGAATTTTTTGAATTCACACATCATTTTGTTGATTCTGTCTCTTCTACGATCACTCCAGCCTGCTGTTCGAATAGTTGGATGACTGCTGACATATCTAAATCAGCGAGACCAGCGTCCATGGCCGCAGCGAACACTTCTTCAGCCTTGGCGCCGAGGCAGCGGTTGATGCCGACTTCGCTCATGAATGCATTCGCCAAGCGCACATCTTTATGTACATACTTTACCGCCCCGCCAGGTGCAAATTGACGCAACAGCACGAACTGCTCCATATGGCGGCGCAGCATCCGGCTATCCCCGTAGCTTTCTTTCAACAACCGATACAGCTTCCCGGCATCGAGCCCATAAGCGACGCCGGCAACCATCGCTTCCGCCGCGGCGACCGAATGAACAGCGACTAAGTACTGGTTAATCACTTTGGCTGCGCTGCCGGCGCCGCTTTCCCCTAAATATTCGACCGTTTTTCCTAAGACGTCAAGCAGCGGCCGCATCCGCTCCCATGCTGATCGGTCGCCGCCGACCATGATCGTGAGCGTCCCTTGTTCCGCTCCTTCCGGCCCGCCGCTGACCGGCGCATCCAAATAAGCGATACCGCGCTCACCAGCCCGCTCGGCCACGAAGCGGCTCGTCTTTGGACCGACAGTCGTAAAATCGAGGCAAACCGTCCCCGGACGAGCTGCACGAAGAACACCGCCTTCCCCTGTGTACACATTGACGACATCATCAGGCATGGACAGGCATGTACAAATCACATCGACTTCGCTTGCCAGCGCCGCGGCCGTCTCCGTCTGCCGGGCGCCGGATTCAACGAGAAGCGCGGCTTTTTCCGGCGTGCGGTTGTACACCGTTACAGAAAATCCAGCATCAATCAACCGCTTCGCCATGCGCGATCCCATCACGCCCAACCCGATAAAGCCGACACTCATCATCGTCCTGCTCCTCCTTTCACACGATATGGCTCATACCAGGCAAAACTTTCGCTGCTGTCCCGCGACGGGATGTACTCAAGTCCAACCACCCCATCATAGCCGCGTTCCTGCAAAAACGAAAATATGCCGTCATACAGCAGCGCACCTGTCCCAGGCTCGTGCCGCCCCGGGGCATCGGCGAATTGCACATGGGCAATGAGCGGCTCGTAAACAGCAAACGCAGCCGCCACATCAAAGCCGAGCCGCGCCATATGATAGACGTCGTACTGCAGCTTTACGTTTGGCCGGCCAAGGTCACGAATGATCGCCGCCGCTTCCGCCATATCCGTCAAAAAGTAGCCGGGCATATCGAACGGATTGATCGGTTCGATCATTAGCGTCAACCCATGAACAGCAAGCGTGGCCGCTGCTTCGTCAAGGCGGCGCATATACGTTTCCTTCGCCCGCTCGCGCGGCATCTCCTTCGGCACGACCCCGGCCATGCAATGAAGACGCGGCACACCAAGCTCTAGCGCATAACGCACACCGTCTTCAAGCGCACGGCGGAATTCATCATGACGGTCGGAAAAAATCGCTAGCCCTCGCTCTCCCTTTTCCCAATCGCCAGCCGGCAAGTTGATCAACACGAGTGACAACCCATGTTCTTCCAATTCGCCGGCAATCGCCTCCGGCGCTGCCGCATACGGGAACTGGCACTCCACAAGCGAAAATCCGTGCTGCCTTGCCTTGGCAAACCGGGCGAGAAACGGCGTTTCAGTAAAAATCGTCGATACATTGACGGCAAACTTCATCATGAGGCCCCTTTCTTCTCCGTTTCGTCCTTAGTATTCGCCCCACCATTTGTCGATTCCTGCCTCACCGCGTTTCCCCTTTCACACCGTAAAAAAACAACCGCACCATGTCTTCGACCAATCGCTCATTATACAGGGAAGCCGGAATTTTTTCCGACAGCTCCCGCCATCCGTTCAAGTAAAGCAACAACGCCTCGATGGATAAACGTGGATCAACTTCCCCTTTTTTCTGGGCTTCACGAATCATGTCGACCACCAGCGGCAGCACCCGCGTTTCATTTAACAGCTCGATCGAACGGCGAAATTCTTCATCCTCCTGCATCCAGCGCAATATTACATCTGCCCAACCTTCTTTAAACAATTTCACCTCTTGGAAAATCGTATGCTTCACCTTTTCCTCAAACGACCGCGCTTGTTTCAAAAACGCCTCGTATTCATCCACTTGCCGGACCACATCATCGAGGAGCGTTTCGCGGATGAGATGTTCCTTGCTTCCGAAATAATTGTAGATCGTCACCGGCGATACATGGGCCTGTCTCGCGATCTCTTGGATCGTCACCTCGCGCGGGTCCCTTATTTTTTGAAGCAGCTCCAGTACTGCTTGCTTGACCGCCTGTTTTTTTTGTTCTGTCCGCCTGGCAAAGCCGTTCATCCAGCACCACCTTCCGCACCGTTGTTCTTTCTATTATTTTACCGCTCACGACCATGAAATATAAACAAAAACAAATTACAAAATTGATTGATGAGTTGCTAAATAACTTCATATAATAAAAATGAAATATTTAAACAGCAATATTTCAAAATTAAGTCCTGGGGGAGATCGCGCCATGATCGAACTGCAACGGTTAACGAAAGTCTTTCCGAACGGCAGAGGCATTTTTGCTGTGACCTTAGCCGTCCGTGAAGGGGAAGTATTCGGATTTTTAGGGCCGAACGGTGCGGGAAAGTCCACGACAATTCGGCACTTGCTTGGATTTCTGAAGCCGACGAAAGGCCGCGCCGTCATCAAAGGGTTCGACTGTTGGCAAGAGTCCGCAAAAGTGCAGGCGTCAATCGGCTATTTGCCCGGTGAAATCGCCTTTCCCAACGGAATGACCGGAATGGAACTGCTCGACTTGCTCTCTGGGATGCGGCGAATGAACTCGACCCGCTACCGTGACGAGCTGATTGAACGGTTGCAATTGGATGTCCACCTCCCGATCCGGAAAATGTCCAAGGGAACAAAGCAAAAAGTCGGCCTTGTCGCCGCGCTCATGCATGATCCTGAAGTGATCATTCTCGATGAGCCGACATCCGGCCTTGACCCGCTCATGCAGCAAACATTTATCGATCTAATCCGTGAAGAAAAGCAAAAAGGGAAAACGATCTTTTTGTCTTCACACATCTTTCCTGAAATCGAGCGGACGTGCGACCGGGTAGCGATCATGAAAGACGGCCGACTGATAGCGGTCAATGACGTTCATGAACTGCAATCAATGCAGCGGAAACTGTTTGACATCATGTTGTCCCGTGAAGAGGATGTCGCAAAACTGCTCGCCTCGCCGCTCGAGGTCGTCCACCATGCCGGCCGCCGCATCTGCATCGCCGTGCAAGGAAACTACGATGCCTTCATTCGCGAGCTGGCCCAATACCAAGTGCAAAGTATCGATCTCCGCACACAAAGCTTAGAAGATATTTTTCTGCACTACTATGATCGACGGAGGGACGAACGATGAATACCGCATTATATAAACAGATGATCAAAGCGCAGGCCAAAACGATCATCAGCTATTCGGTCGGATCAGCCCTTTATATCGCGCTCATTGCCGCCATCTACCCATCGTTGGCCGATTCGAAAGCCATCAACCATTATCTGCAGCAGCTGCCGAGCGAGATCCTCAAAGCATTCAACATCACCGGCATGGGCAACCTGCTCGAATTCATTGCCGGGGAGTATTACGGTCTGCTGTTTATTTTAATCGGTTCCATTTACTGCACGACCGCCGCCAATCAACTGATGGCGCGCCCCATCGACCGTGGTTGGATGGCCTGTTTGCTTGCGACGCCGAATTCGCGGCGAACGATCGCCTTCACCCAAGCGCTCGTACTGCTCACCGGATTAGCGGCCATCGTCATCTTGACAACTGCAGCTGGTTTTGCCGCCGACGCGTGGTTCGTTGCCGATGATGCTCTCGATGCAGAGCGGTTCCTGATCATGAATGCGGTTGGGTTCCTTCTCTTTTTCGCGATCAGCGGCTATTCGTTTTTCTTTTGCGCTATGGCCAATGACGAAAAACGGGCGCTGTCGTTATCCGGCGGAGCCACCGTTCTGTTTTACAGCTTGGATCTCATCGGCAAGCTGGCCGAGAAAGCCGAATGGCTCCGATATGGGTCGATCTTTGCCGCCTTCGAGCCCGGAAACATCGCCCAAGGCCAAGCCGAATGGCTCCCTGTCTCCCGGTTGTTATTCACGATCGGCGTCCTCGGCTACACGGCAGGGATTGGCCTGTTTGCCAAGCGCGACTTGTCGCTTTGATCCGTGCCATCGTCATGGAAAAAGGGCTGCTCCTTTTGGCAGCCCTTTTGGATGCTCAATCCTCATCGCTGGCGAAAAAACGCAAAATGTAAACGAACAAGTTGATAAAGTCAAGATAAATATTGACAACGATCATCGGGATATCGGCTTCCGTAAAGCCATAGCGGGCGAGGCGGTTGATGTCGTAAATCGTAAAGCCGAGGAAGATCAAAATGCCTAATGCCGCCACTCCCATTTGTCCGACGCTTGAAAACGGGATGAACCATTGAATGATCAATAAGCCAAGCAAGGCAAACAGGCCGAGCATTAAAAACCCGCCAAGGAACGAAAAATCTTCTTTCGTTCTCGCTGCATAAATGGCGACACCGGAAAACGAAACGACCGCAAGCGCAAACGCCTTCAACACCGCCGCGGCGCCAATGACGGAAATATAATAGCCGATCAACGGGTGAAGCGTCGCGCCCGAGACGAGCATAAACGCAAACATGAGCGGATAGCCGACCGCTTTTTTGCGGCGGGCGAAAATCATCACAAGAAGTAAAATCAGTTCAAGCGCATAAAGCGGCAAATAAAAACCAGCCGGCACCCATTGCCCCGCGTACAGGCCTGTGGTCGCAACAGCTAAAGCCGCGAGAAATGAAGTCGCCAGCTTGGCGACCGGGCTGTGCGGGCGGTAAACGGTCGAGTGATTCACGACGAGTCCCCTCCTTTTTCTTTCTAGTTTAGCATATGTCTGGCACTTGTCACAGCCCCCACTTTTCGGCCGCCATAGCCACTGCGGCCTTCCCTATTCACTATAGTGCGTTCGCCCACGTTCAATCCGTTGAAACCAGCGGGCAGCAAACATTTTTTTCAACACCGGCGGAACAACGAACAAGATGAAAAAAATGCGGAACATTTGGTAACTCGTAACGATCGCAAGACTTGCGTGCGCCTCCCGCGCCAAAATCCCCATTTGATCCATGCCGCCTGGCGCCAAAGCGATAAAAGCGGTCAAATAAGGGATGCCGTGCAAGCTTGTCAGCACAAACGCGGCAGCCATAGAAAACAAAATAAGTGAAAAACCTGTGGCAGCCGCCGTAAGCATCATTTTCCGTTTCTCCTTGATGTCAGCCGGCTTAAGCATTAAACCAAGATAAGCCCCCATCGTAATTTGCGCGATGTCCAATATCGGCGCCGGCAAATTCGGCGCCGGCATCCCAGCGATCACCAGCGCCGCCGTGCCGATGATCGGGCCAAGCAAATAGGCGGTCGGCAGTTTCAGGCGCTTGCCAACGAGCGCGCCGGCAACGGTAACGACGAAATAGAATAAAGCGAGGCCCATCGTCCAATCCGATCCTTGCCCCCCGCCAACGTCCACTGCCGCTCTAGAGCCGCCAGAAAAGATAGGGCTTAAAGCAATGAGCGGGACAAGAAAGACGACGCCCATGAGGCGCATCACTTGAAAGAGCGTAACGACTGTGATGTCGACTCCTTTTAGTTCCTCGCCGAGAACGAGCATTTGCGACAACCCGCCGGGAATGCTGCCAGTGACGATGGAGCGAAGCGAAATGCCGGTAATGTGCGCCGCCATACAAGAAAATAAAAAGCTAAACAGCAAAATCAACACTGTCGCCAACAGCATTGACGGCAGCTGCCGACCCATCTCGGCAAGCGTTGCCGCCGTCATCGACGTGCCAAGCGTATACCCGATCGGAATAAGCCCGGCATTGCGAATCGTCGCCGGCCAATACAGCTTTCCTTTCAAAAAACGTCCCGCTATAAGCAGCGCCGCCGCCGGACCAAGCACCCAGTGAAGCGGAACACGCAAAAAAGCAAACCCGATACCGCCAATCGCAGCAATCACCAGCGTCAAGACGATGCGTCCCATACGATTCCACCCTTGTCGTCCTCCCAAAGCCAAATGAATACTTCCTCTCCAGCATGCTAGCAGACATAAGAAGGAAAACCGCTTCATCTCTTTCAGAACAAAGCCTTAAAAAAATGAAAACCGGTTAGGCGGCGCTGTCAGCGCCTGCCCAACCAGTCAATCGGCAAATAAATCGGACGACAAATACCGTTCGCCCGAATCAGGCGCCATGCAAAGGACGCGCGCTCCTTTTGGCAGCTGCTTGGCCACTTTGATGGCGTAATAGGCGCTCGCGGCGGCCGAGGCGCCGACCAAAATGCCTTCCTTCGCCGCCAATTCGCGTGCCATCTGCTGGGCATCTTCATCTTTGATCAAAAAAATGTCATCATAAATCGAACGGTTTAAAATGCTCGGAATAAACCCCGGACCGGTGCCGGGAATTTTATGCGGCCCTGGTTTGCCGCCCGACAACACGGGCGAGCCGTACGGTTCAACGACATAAATGCGCAAATCCGGAATGCGTTTTTTCAGCTCTTCTCCCGTCCCGGTGACCGTTCCGCCGGTGCCGGCCGTCAACACGAACGCGTCGAGCTGTCCATCGAACGCTTCGTCAATTTCCACCGCCGTCGTATGCCGATGCGCGTCCGGATTGGCCGGGTTTTCAAACTGCATCGGAATAAAGCTGCCGGAGATTTGTCGAGCAAGCCGATTCGCTTCGTCGATCGCCCCTTGCATCCGTTTCTCTGCCGGCGTCAAATGCACTTCTGCTCCGTACGCCTTTAAAATTTTCACCCGCTCCACTGTCGCGTTATCCGGCATCGTAATGATGCAGCGATATCCACGGGCGGCGCATACCATCGCCAAGCCGATGCCGGTGTTGCCGGACGTCGGTTCAATGATCGTGCTTTTTCCCGGCGCAATTTTCCCTTCCGCCTCAGCGCGTCGAATCATTTCCCAAGCGGGCCGATCCTTGACGCTGCCGCCCGGATTGAACGATTCAAGCTTTATATATACATCCGCCCCGTTTGGATCTGGAAGGCGCCGCAATTTCACGATCGGCGTCCCTCCAATTAAGTCTAAAATGGAGTCATACAGTTTCACAGCGTTCCCCAACCTTTTTGGAAGAGATTTCTGACTGCTTCATTATACATGATTTTGCTTTTTTTGTTCAAACGGTCTGCCTCGCCTAATGTTGACGGCCATTCCCCGGCTTTTTGGCAAAAGCCAACTAGTTTTATCCGACATATCGTGATTTTCCCTCTGTTCTAGTTCGTTATTCCCCCTTATAATGATAATAAACGACGGAAAGTGAGGTGACTTTCTTGGCATCTGCCGCACAGCAGCTCGTCACCCATTTGGAAGCTCGCCTGCCGTGCTTCCTCACTTATTGGCAACAACAAATGAAAATTGCCGACGATGACAAATACATCGACCGCGTCGAACAAAACGGTTTAGCAGTATTTGAACTCGTCAAAGAGACCTTACTGCGGTCGCTGTCTAGCGAGACAGTTGAACGGCTGGCCAACAAAATTGCCAAAGAACGGGCGGAGATGAACGCCGGCATCGGCGCCCTCGTCTACAACGTGAATTTAGGTCGGCGTTTGATCATCAAGCATGCGTTAACCGCACCATTGCCGATCACCGAGCTGGCTCCGCTCGTCGACCATATGAACGAGCTGTTTGACCAATTTTTGTTTCATGCCGTCAAAAAATATAACGAACTGAAGGAAGCGGAACTGCATGAAAAAAATATGTTGATCGCCAGGTCGCACCAAGATCGGCTGACCTTGCTCGGGCAAATGTCGTCCAGTTTTGTTCATGAGTTTCGCAATCCGCTGACAGCTATTATGGGCTTTATCCAGCTGTTAAAATTTGAACACCCTCATTTACCGTATTTAGACATTATCGACCATGAGCTGCAGCAGTTGAAATTTCGCATTTCGCAATTTTTGCATGCCTCGCGCAAAGAGATTGTCGAGAACGAAAAAGAAACGTTTTCACTGCGCCAACTGTTAGAGGAAATCATAGATTTTTTATACGCGACGATCGTCGACAGCGATGTCGATATTTCGTTGGCGATCGATGAATCGATACATATTTTTGCCTATAAAGACCAGATTCGCCAAGTATTAGTAAATATTTTACTCAACTCGATCGAAGCGGTGAAAGAAAAGGAAAAACCGCGCTGCATCAAGATCGTTGCCCACTCTCAGGACGGAACGGTCATCATCGAAATCACCAACAACGGTCCGGCCATTCCTGCCGATATTGTCGAGACCATTTTCGAGCCGTTTTTTACGACAAAAAAATTAGGGACAGGCATCGGCCTTTACATTTGCAAAAAAGTGATTGAAGACCATGGCGGCAAAATCAGCTGTTCGTCTGATGCCAACATGACGATCTTCTCCATCCAGCTGCCTGCATAACGAACGGCGGAATGGGGCATGCTGGATGAAAAAAAGGTGATGCTGATGAAACCGCCTTGGAGAAATTGGCTGAAACAAACGACCGCCGCCATCCGTGAATGGATGCAACGGGAAACCCATTCGTTCGCCGAGCTGGCTGAACTCATCCGCCATCATCCCGATACTGTCCGGTCGGAGCGCACATGGCTCGGCTTGACGTACCGGTTTTACTCGCTGACGTTCGATGACACGGCGCTCAAAATGGAAACAAAAGTTTCCCGCGCTGGAGACGAGCACATTTTATTGTTGTCGCTCCACACCCCGCAGGCGAAAGCGGCAGTATACCGTTGTTACGACGAAACATACAGCCTGGATGACACCGTCACCACCCCGCCGTTCTCGAAAAAAACCGCACCGGTTTGATCACGGTGCGGTTTTATTTGTTATCTCCACCGGAAACTTTCAAGCAAGGTGAAAGCGGAAAAACGATCAACCTTTGGTGCCTTGCAGCCATTCTTGGTAGCATTCCGGGCAAAGTGTTTCCTCATGCTCCTTGCCGTTTGTATGAAACGAAACATAATGCACGTTGTCATCACACTCGCACTGACAATAAAAACATGTTTCGCTCATTGTTTTCCCCCCTTGCCTATTAGTGTGAACCGCTCAACAGCGGCCGTTGCAAGGGAACTGTTTCCATCGTGGCATGAGCGACAACAAATAATCCATCACCGCTTCTTGCTCCTCTTTCGTAAATCCAGCCTGTCGGTCGATCCAATACCGATGCCCCTCACCCGTCACATGCACAGCCCGCAAAGCTGGATCGGCGACGTTTGCATCGATGACGCGTTGGCGCCACGTCCGATCAATGAGCGCCCGCAAACTGTTGCGTGCATCGGGGGCAACGCCTTTTCCGACCGTGCCCTTCAGCCCAAGCTCTCCGTTTGGTTCGACCGCCACACCCCCATCATGCAAGTATGGAGCGCTCCAAGCGAGCCCGATCAGGCTCGGTACTTTATACCCGCCCGGCGAATCGCCATGAGCAAAGGAGAGCCGGATTTGTTCTGGATCTAAATGATCAGTCGGCACTTTCAACACTTTCGCCCCTTTTGGAATCGGCACCGGCGTGTCAGGAGTGTACAACACTGACTCTCCAAACACTTTTTCTGTTTTCTTCAGCGCTTTCGCCCGCGACGGCTCGGTGCCCACTACATGAGCGGCGACGACGCGGTTATTCGTCAAATACGCCCCTGCATGGCAGCGGATGCAGCCGGTGCGGACGAACACATCCCGCCCTTTCGCCGCCCGTCCTGCGCGGATCCGTTCGTTTGGCGGCGGATTGAGCGTATTTTGCCATGCGGCGACAGCGTTGTTTTGCTCGTTAAACCGATACCCCGGCTCGCTGACAATCAATCCGTCCGGAGCGACAAGCGACACCTTTGGAAATTGCGGAGGGGCAACAAGCTGGTTAACTCCAACCGCCCGGCGTTTAAGTCATTGTTCGGCGCCTCTTCAACTACTTTTTTCGTCTGCGGATCGACCGTTGCGTGACAAGCCGCGCAGCTCATGCCGACGCGCACGCGGCCGCCCTCCGCGCTGATCCAACGTCCCCACCAGTCGATCCCAGTTCGCTCGCTTGCTTTATACGGCTTCACCGCTTCGTTGTCCGCTACAGCCGCGTACTCGCCCCGGCAGCCAAAAGAAGGAGAACCGCGATGCCTAACGCAATGGCTGCCTTTTTCATCCGTTCATTCTCCCCCCTGCATGAAAATGGATTGCGGACATAGTATGCCCCGCCACCGGTAAAACTGGAGGCATACCACCGGCGCCTTTTCCCGATGGGCCGGCTGCCTTGAAGCGCCATCCCCCGACTTTTCCATCACTCCCCACCTATACGGCAGGCAAATGGGCACATACTATGTCACGGAAGGTGGTGAAAGGGATGAAAGCGGCAGGAACGCACGAAACACTCGAGTTGCACGAGCTGCTGATGTTCAAAAACACATGCCTCGCCAAAAGCATGGCCATGCGGCAAATGGTAAGCGACCCGCAACTGAAATCGCTCATCGAGCAAGACATTCAAAAAACAACGCAGCATATCCGCGACTTGCAAAACTTATTATCGTAACGAACGAAGGAGGAACAATGATGCAGGCAACCATAACGCCGACCGGCGTATTAAACGATCAAATGATCGCCGCCGATTATCTCATTGGGGCAAAAAGTGCGATCAAAGGGTGCGCGATGGCCATTGCCGAAGCGGCAACCCCGGAAGTGCGCAATACACTGAAGCAGCATTTAAATGACGCAATTGCGTTTCATGAGCAAATCAGCCAATACATGGTCAACAAAGGATACTACCATCCGACCAATGTTCAAGAGCAGTTACGTATAGATATACAAGCAGCGCAACAAGTGCTGCAATCAGCCGGACGCTAGATCGATTGCTGGGATTCACCCATTAAAGGGAGGATCCCATTTTTTCATCATTTGCCCGCCATTCGCTCATCCTAACAAAGAGGAGGTGAACATCATGAACCGCCGATGGACGATATGGGCGGCTGCTAGTGTAGTTGCAGCTTTGCTCGTCGTCGCTGCCGTCAGTTTCAACCGGCCAACACCGGAAGAAAACGCCCCGGCTCCGCCGCGGCTTGAGCCATTTGACGTCAAAGACGCACGCACCCACCCGACCGTCGTTGCCTTAGACAGCCTCAGCGCAGGGGAACAGCTGAAACAACAATTGAACGAGCACCCGCGCGTCCGGGAAATTCACCATAACCGCCGCGGCGACCGAAGCCACTACTTTGATAACGAAATCGCCGTCCGTTTCCGGACGACGCCTGCGGACCGCGACATCCGACAAATAGAGGCGGCCATTGCCGGACGACTTGTCAAGCGGCTGGACCATGTGTTTGTGTTCCGCTCACGCGAGCGAACATACGAAGAAATGCGCCGCTATTTCCGCACGATTCCAGCGGTCGATTATTGCGAGCCGAACTACATTTACATGCAAAATGCCCTTCCGCGGCCAACGGAAGTGCCGAACGATTCGTTTTACGCCCGTTACCAATGGAATTTGCCGGCCATTCATACGGAAGCCGGCTGGACGCTGTCGCGCGGCAAGCGGAATGTGCCTGTCGCCATCATCGACAGCGGAGTCGATTTGACCCATCCGGATCTGGCTCGCCGCCTCGGCTCCGGATATAACGTATTGGCTGACGACCGCTCTCCGAATGACGAAAACGGCCATGGCACCCATGTCGCCGGCATCATCGCTTCACAACCAAACAATGGCGAAGGGGTCGCCGGCATCACATGGTTTAACCCAATCATGGCCGTCAAGGTGTTAAACGCTGACGGCTATGGGACAAGCATTGATGTAGCGAAAGGAATCCACTGGGCGGTCGACCACGGAGCGAAAGTCATCAATTTAAGCCTTGGCAATTACCAACCGTCCTCGGTGCTCGAGGAAGCGATCCGCTACGCCGATGCCCATGACGTCGTACTTGTGGCGGCTTCCGGCAATGACAGCACGTCCCAGCCGAGCTTTCCAGCCGCTTACCCGGAAGTGATCAGCGTCGGGGCGGTAGACCCGGATCTTTCGTATGCATTGTACTCCAACTATGGCGATTATGTCGACGTCGTCGCTCCCGGGACGAACATTGCCAGCACGTTTACCGGCCACCGGTACGCCGCTCTTTCCGGCACGTCGATGGCCGCGCCGCACGTCACCGCGCTCGCCGCCTTAATTCGCTCCGTCAATCCGCACCTCACAAACGATGAGGTTCGCGACATTATTATTCAAAGCGCCGACGATTTAGGTGACCGTGGAAAAGACCCGCATTACGGCTATGGGCTCATCAACGTATACCGTGCGCTCGAACTGACCAAAGCCGCTGCAGCTTCGTAAGCAACCTCTTCATCGACGGGACTGTGCACGTTCTCTCCGTAAATGAAACACGAAAAACGATGGGGCCAGGTTACACCCCCATCGTTTTTTCGCGCGTCAACATCGTGGTCACCGCTCCGACAACCGTGACGACAACAAACGAATACATAAATGGCACTGAATCAATCACGAAACTGCCGACAGAAACAATGCAGGCGTCGATGAGAAAAATAACGACTCCGACGTTCCAATCCGTCCATTTGGCAATAAACTGAGCGAGCAAATCGGTGCCACCCGTGCTTGTCTCTTCACGCAGCATCACGCCAATGCCCGCACCGACAAGCATTCCGCCAATGACTGCACTCAAGAGCGGGTCCAATGCGACTAGGCCGCGCAAAACCGACAATACGTCAATCATCCACGACGAGAAAAGAAGGCCGTGCAAGCTGTTGTAAAAAAACGGACGATAGTAAAACCAAGCGATGGCATAAAGCGGAACGCTTAAGACGATCATCGTCAACCCCGCCTGAACGTGCCACACGTATTTGGCGATTAGCCCGAGCCCGATCATTCCCCCATCAAGCAAATGGTGAGGGACTAAAAAGACATTGATGCCGATGCCAAGAAGCAGGCTTCCTCCTATGATCGCCGCCATTTTTTTGATCATCATGAAACCCCTCCGCCAACGGCTGATCCCAATGGGTCAACATGCCTCCATATATGTATATGGCGCCTCTTGACAGAGCTTGTCTCTTTTTTGCCGCATCGCGGAGGAAAAGGCTAGTCACGGACGAAATACAAAAATAAAAGGCTAGGCCGCTATGCCCAACCTCTTATTTTTGCACTTTTGTCGTCTCGTCATCGTCGATGATGCCTTTTGTCGCGTTCTTAAATTCGCGCAGCGTTTTCCCGGCTGCTTGTCCCAACTCTGGCAGCTTTTTCGGTCCGAAAATAAGCAACGCGAAAAAGACGATGAGCGCAATTTCCCCAAAGCCGATGTTCATGTTTATCACTCCAATGTTCAAGCATCGTTTTTTAAATTATTATACCATAGAAAAACAAACGGCGTCATCGTCTTTCCCTTGACAAAATGACGGCAGTTTGCACAGCTCTCATTGTTCCTCAAGCAGGCGCACCGGCACATCTTGCTCGCGTTCCGGTTCATCGGCGAAATAAATGCGCGCCATTTCCTGCTCTTCATCGACGTGTTGAATGATCACCGGTTTTCCTTCATACGTCACCGGGGCGATTTCCCCAGCCTCGGCAATTCGTTTTGCCCGAAGCAACTCCATTTCCTATTCGCCTCCTTTCGCGCTGTCTTCTGCCTGCGTCCGCAAGCTTTTCCAAAACAACTCATCGCTGCAGACGATCTCATGCAGTTCGCCTTCGTCCCCTTTGGCATTAATGATTTGCAACAACTGGGTCATATCCTCGGTTTCATGCCGACTGTTTTTCACGAAATCATCACCTTTCTTTGGCAAACTCACGTCATGGACAGCCGTTCCCTACAGCTGCCATGTTTCAACGGTTGACTCCCCCAAAAAGAAGGAGTATGATTCGAATTGGTGTGTATAGAAAGGAGGAAACACCGTGAAGGAGCGAGACTATTATTTTGACAACGCGAAGTGTGCGTTAATGCTCCTTGTCGTGTTTGGCCACTTTCTGCGCCCGTACATTGACAGCGTCTTATGGGTGCACAGCTTGTATACGTGGATTTTCTTTTTCCATATGCCGGCGTTCATTTTCATCTCCGGCTACTTCGCCAAAAAGTTTCATGAGCGCGGCTACTTGCAAAAAATCACAAAAAAACTGCTGTTTCCGTATATTTTGTTTCAGCTCCTATATTCCGTCTATTATTTCTTTTTGTATGACAAGCGGTCGCTTGAGCTCGATTTATTGACCCCGCACTGGAGCTTATGGTTTTTGCTTAGTTTGTTCAGTTGGAACGTCTTGTTGCTATGGTTCGGCCGGTTGCCAAAGCGAATGGCGCTGACGCTCGCCCTGTTGCTCGGGCTCGCCGGCGGCATGATGGAAGCGGAAAAATGGCTGAGCTTGTCAAGAACGCTCACGTTTTTCCCATTCTTTTTGCTCGGTTTTTTCTTCGAAAAGCCGGCCATCGAGCGCTTGTTCGCCGCATCAATGCGCCTCGTTTCGCTAGTCGTGCTTGTTGGCATGTTTTTGCTCATTCACTTTGGTTTTCCAGATTTGCCGCAAGATTGGCTGTACGGTTCGAAGTCATACGATACGCTTGGCGTCTCTGAACCGGCCGGCATAGTGAGCCGTCTTGCCATTTACGGGGCGAGCTTGCTGATGATGTTCAGCTTCTTATCGTTCATTCCAGAACGGCGCTTCTCTTTTTCCGTGTTGGGAGCGCGCACGTTTTACATCTATATCTTGCACGGGTTTATTTTAAAATATTTGCACGAAACGCCGTTCCCGGATTTTATTATGAATGTGCACGGCTATCCGCTTCTGCTTGCCCTATCAGTCGCCGTAATGCTCTTCCTTGGGAGCAAACCGGTCATTCAGCTCGTGCGGCCGCTTTTGGAGTGGCGGTTGCCAAAATGGCGACAGACAGCATCATAGCGTGAAAAAAGGGTGCCCCGCAAATGGGACACCCTTTTTTCGGCGGGTTCGCCGCTGTTTAGCGCGGGCGGGAGGCCCGCACCGCCGCGGCCAACGCTGCAGCCGCCGCTTTTGGCGCCGAGGCGGAAGCGATGGAGCTAATGACTGACACACCATCCGCTCCGGCTTCTATGACCGCTGTTGCATTGTCAACCGTAATGCCGCCGATGGCGACCATCGGAATCGCGATTCCTTGTTCGCGCAGGCAGCGGAGAACGCCGGGGCCTTGCGCTTCGCTCGCATCGTCCTTTGAGCGTGTCGGGTAAATTGGGCCGACGCCGATGTAGTCGGCGCCCGCTTCGATGGCCACTCTCGCTTCTTCGACATTATGCGCCGAAACGCCAAGAATTTTATCGCCAATTTTTTCCCGCACGCGCCGTGCGTCTTCGTCGTCTTGACCGACGTGGACGCCGTCGGCGTCAATGGCGATGGCCAGCTCAACATCATCGTTGACGATCAACGGCACGCCATACGTGCGGCAAAGGCGCTGCAACTGCCGAGCAAGCGCTTCTTTTTCCGCCCCTTTCAAGGCATTAGCCCCTTTTTCCCGAAATTGAAACAGCGTCACGCCGCCGTCAAGCGCCTCTTTGAGCACATCGGTGGCCGGGCGTTCACTGTTTTGGCTTCCCATAATAAAGTAAACGGCCAGCCGCTCTTTCATCTCTTCGCTCGTGATGCGCGCCATGGCTCTCACTCCCCATATTGCCGGTATGCCCAATGGTTCGTCGGCCCGTGACCCTGGCCGATGCCGAGCGGCTGGGAAATCGCCGCCTGCACGAATGATTTCGCCATCCCGACGGCATCGACAGGATGTCTTCCTTTGGCCAGTTCAGCCGTCACCGCTGCGGCGAACGTGCAGCCGGTTCCGTGCGTATGGCGCGTGTCAATCCGCTTGCTTTTGAAATACGAAAATTCGCTCCCGTTATACAATAAGTCCACTGTCTCCTCGCCATCATCGTCATGGCCGCCTTTAATGACGACATAGCGGGCGCCCATGCGGTGGAGAAGACGCGCTGCTTCCCGGCGGTCATCCATCGTGCGAATGACAACGCCCGTCAATGCCTCTGCTTCGGGAATGTTCGGCGTAATGACAAACGCCAACGGCAGCAACGCTTCTTTCAATGCGGCCACCGCTTCTTCCTGAAGCAGCGGGGCTCCGCCTTTCGCGATCATCACCGGGTCAACGACCAGCCGCTCCCAGCCGTACTTTTTCACTTGTTGTGCAACGGTGCGGATAATATCAGCACTAAACAGCATCCCGGTTTTGACCGCATCCGCGCCCAAGTCTGCTGCAACCGATTCGATTTGTGCGGCCACCGCTTCAGCCGAAAGCGGGTAGACGCCTTGCACACCGAGCGTGTTTTGCGCCGTCACCGCTGTAATCGCCGACATGCCGAAGACGCCGAGCTCTTGAAACGTTTTTAAGTCCGCTTGAATGCCGGCACCGCCGCCGCTGTCCGACCCGGCAATCGTCAACGCTTTGTACACCATCGCCTTTCTCCTCCCCTTTACCGTTGTTCGACCCGTCCATCACGCTTCACATCGTCGGCCCCAATGCGAGCCAAGGCGTCCAAAAACGCCGCCTGAAAGCTGCCCGGACCGCGGTTTACAGTTTCAGCAGCGGCCTGTTCAGCGGCGACCCCGTAATACGTTAACGCCGCCACTGCCGCCTTCACCACATCTTGCTCAACGGCGGCAAACGCGCCAACCACCGACGTTAGCAAACAGCCTGTCCCCGTCACTTTCGTCAACAGCGGATGGCCGTTACGAATCAAATAAGTCGTTTGCCCATCGGTGACAACATCCTCTTTTCCGGTAATCGCCACGACGGTGCCAAGCTTCGTTGCCGCCCGTTCAGCCAAGACGGCCACATCCCCGCTTCCTTCGCCAGCGTCGACTCCTTTAATGTTCCACGGTTCACCGATCATATTGGCGATCTCCGCCGCATTGCCGCGCACGGCTGCAAGTTTGATCTGTTCGACGATACGGCGCGCCGTCTCCGTTCGATAGCTCGTCGCTCCGACGCCGACCGGATCGAAAATCACCGGCACGCCAGCCTCATTGGCTGCCCGACCGGCAATAAGCATCGCCTCGACTTCCGTCGCGTTCAATGTTCCGATATTCAATACCAGCGCTCCAGCAAGCTTCGCCATCTCGGCCACTTCCTCTTTCGCATACGCCATCACCGGTGAAGCGCCGAGCGCTAGCAACCCGTTCGCCGTAAAATTCGTCACAACCACATTCGTGATATTATGGACGAGCGGACTCGCCTCTCGCACCCGCTCGAGCAATTTCGCCCATTCGCGCCAGTCGTCCATCTCCGATTCTCCCCTTTCCAAGCCAAACCCTTTGCTGGTTTTCCCTGTCTTGTCGGCATAGATGCCGCGGCCATGCTCCGACTAACGAAATGATGAATTCGTCCCATCCATCAGTCTACTCCTTCTTTTTTTTAATTGCAAGAAAAGAAAAAAAGGCGGCGCCACACGCCACCTTCCTTTCCTTCTGCTACAGCCGCGTCCATTCCGCGGCATCCGGCTCATCGGATGCCGGCGACAGCCGCTGCGGCAGCGGCCAGTTCCATAAATCTAAATCCACGATATAGCGCGGCCGCCGCTTCGTTTCTTTGTAAATTTTTCCAATATACTCCCCGATCAATCCAAGCGCGATGAGCTGCAATCCGCCCAACAGCCAAATCGACGTAATCAGCGACGTCCAGCCTGTTTCCGTGTGACCGGCCCATTTTAAAAAAAGAAAATACGCGCCAAACATTAGGCTGACGACAAAAGAGAAGAACCCGATCAGCGAAATGAAACGGATCGGAGTGACGCTGAACGATGTTACGCCATCGAGCGCAAAAGCGATCATTTTTTTCAACGGATATTTCGTTTTTCCCGCCAGCCGCTCCTTCCGGTCGTAATAAACCGCTGCCGACCGGAACCCAAGGAGCGGGACGATGCCGCGCAAAAACAAGTTCACTTCCCCAAACTGTTCGAGCGCATCCACCGCGCGCCGGCTCATGAGGCGGTAGTCGGCATGGTTGTAAACAAGATCGACGCCAAACATCTTCATTAACCGATAAAATCCTTGGGCGGTATGGCGTTTAAACCACGTGTCCGTGTCGCGCCGCCGGCGCACGCCGTAAACGATATCATAACCTTGGCGAAACTTTTGCACAAACGCGCGAATGGCCGACAAATCGTCTTGCAAGTCAGCGTCGATTGAAACGAGGCAATCGGCATGCGCTTTGGCCGCAAACAGCCCAGCTAGCAGTGCATTTTGATGCCCCGCATTGCGCGCTAGTTTCAGCCCCTTCACTTCCGGATAACGCAAACTGGCTTTGTAAATGAGCTTCCATGTGCTGTCGCGGCTGCCGTCATCGACGAACAGAAGCGCACTTTTTGGCGAAATGAGCCGCTCTTCAATCAGTTCTTCGCGCACCGCTCGCAAGCGGTTGATCGTCTCAGGCAACACTTCTTCCTCATTGTAGCACGGCACGACAATGGCCAATACCGGGTCAGACATATCATGTTCCCCCTTCCTGTACTACTTTGTACAAATAAATCGTCCAAGCCGACTCATCGGAGTGGAATACCCGTTCAAGGTGAAGGGCGTTTTCTACTGCGTTTTCAATCGGCAGCGATGAAAAAATGTAACGTCCGCCCATCTCATGAAACGCCTTCGTGTTCAATTCAAGATGGCGGATTGTCCGCTTCGAGTTTTTCTTAAACATATAACGTTTGCCGAGTTCATCAACGAACAAGTAGCAGCGCCCGCCCCATTCATCGAAATACTCACGCAGCTTTTTATTTTTTTCGAGCTCTTTGGCAATGATGCGGCGGAAGCGGTATTTGTATTCCAACGGATAGAAATTGTTGTACGTATCGAGTGTGTAAAAGCCGTTGTATTGCGCGATCGCCGGGTGGATGCCGATACTGGCGACGCGGTATGTATGCACAGGACGGCCAATATACTCACGGATGGCGGCAAACTGCTTTTCAGCGTAAAATTCACGGAACGACGGTTTATTGCGGTAGACGATTTCCTCATTGTACGAGATGAGCACCAACAGCTGCAAAGCGATCGCCGCCGCTCCGACCACCCGCCACCTTCGCCCTTCCTGCCAAACAATTTTCAGCGCCATCGCAAACAAAACGTAAATGACCATCGGCCGCAAAAAATGGTAGCGGGCGAAATTGAACTTATCGAGCAAATCAAACCGTTCAGTCAACGGCAGCCAACCTTTGTAAAACCAAAACGCATACCACGTAGACAAGGCAAAGTTTAGCACGTGCAGCACGACAAACGGCGTTTCCTGCCGCCAGCGCTTCCGTTTCCAAACGAAATACAAGGCGAGCAACGTCACCGGCAAGATGACAAGCCCGTGCACGGTCATCACATGCGTGTGCCCGAGCACATAGTTTTTGAATGTCAACCGAATGACGTGCCAAAGCGGCAAGCGGGCATGGAAATATTCATCCCGGCTTGTCGGCTCATCGGCAAACAACAGCGAATGAACAAGCCGGTAATCGACCGCCAAATAGAGCGTTGTCATATAGACGATTGCAGCGAAAAACCGCCAGTTCCAGCCTTTGCCGCGGATGACGTCAATGAGCCACCAAACGCCAAGCGCGCTTAAAAAAAAGAAAAAGCCAAGAACAAAACTTGAATACAACGGCAATAGCGTCAACACCGCCCAGTTCACCCATGAGCGCCTGCCGCTGCGAATATTTAAAAACGCCCAAAGCGCGAGCGGCATGCCGAGCGTGCTTAACATTCCCGACGGCCAAAACGGCGTCAGCGCAAACGTCAAGGCAGCGCCGATGCAAATCCATAGCCAACGCCGATCCGGCAGGACATGCGTTTTCAACAGCAAATACATGCCGATGAACGCGAAGACGCGGGTGATCGCTTGGCTGAGCCCGTAGGCGTAAACAGACGGAAACAAAGCATGGAGCCACACGATGCCGCTGAATTCCGTGCCGAACGCGTTGCGCGGCAGCCCGTTAATAATTTGCGGAATAACGCCATCGACCGGACCAAACAATTCGCCGCTGCGAGCGAGCACTTTATACCAAGCAATGTTCGAGTCCAAATTGTCGTGGACGCGCATATGGGCATCTTCACCGAGCACAAAATACGGCGACACATACAAGGCGATGGCAAGCAGTGAGAAGAACAGGAGTCGCTTTTCGATCGCCGGCACCTTTTCTCCTCCTTTCGCCCGGCTCATGTCTTTCCTTATTTTTCAACACATAGGGAAAATTATTCATATTGATGGAAAAAAACGGATAAAAAATAAAAAACCGCTAGTGGCCCGGCTAAGCCGAGCAACAGCGGTTTTGCCTTCATCTTTGTTTCACCTTCCGAAAGAAAAGGGGCGACACACAGTGAGCCCCTTTTTGATCTACGTACAGAACAATCACATGAGGGTATCTTAGCCTCTCTCTAAAAATAGACAACCTGTTTGGTCAGCTCGGCACAAAGGATTATGCCGCCGCATGATCAAAGGCCATACATTTTCGGCCGTGTTAAGCGGAGAACAAGGCAGCCGGATTGCGAACAAACATTTGCTCCAGCTCTTTATCATCCACTCCTTCGTTTTTCAACGCCGGTAGGATGTTCACAAACAAATGCTCGACATGCCAGTTTTTCATCATTTCGGCAAACGGCTCTGGCAGCGTAAACGGACGGCCGAGCCAAAGATTGACCGTGTCATGGGAAAGCATGATCCGGTCGGCATATCCGTCTCGAAGAAGGGCAAGCAGCGTGCGAACCCGTTCGTCATCAGCCGGCGCGCCGACCATTCCTTGAATGCCGAAGCGGTCAAAAGCGATATAGACGCCGTGCTCAAGCGTCCGGCGGTGGTAATCCGGATCAGTGTTGCCGCACATATGGCCGATGACGATTTTGTTCGGATCAGCGCCATGCTCAAGCAAATAGGCAGCTTGTTCCGGCCCCATCGTCCCTTCTTGCGTGTGAGTGATGATGACCGCGCCCGTTTCTTTTTGCGCACGGGCGGCGGCGCGGAAAAATAACTTCTCGTACTCGGTGATGCGCCCTTTGCTTGAGGCGAGCTTGATAACGCCGGCTTTGATCCCCGTATCAGCAATCCCTTCCGTCAATTCAGTCATAAACATATCATAAATGTCGTCCTCGGCCGTTCCGAGCAGCTGGCGGAATTTGAAATATGGAGGCGCCCCTTCCCCTTCATAATAATAGCCAGTGGCGCAAATGATGTTCAGCCCGGTTTCTTCAGCGATGCGCCGTAAAAACAACGGGTTTCGCCCACAGTCGTTCGGCGTTGGGTCGACAACCGTTTGGATGCCGTGCCGTTTCATTTTCTCCGCCACTTCGATCGCCACGCGAAGCGCTTCGTCTTCGCGGAACGGGCCGTGCGTCACATCGCCTTGAAATCCTGGATAGCCGAAAAGGAAATGTTCATGAATCAGTGTTTTGCCAAGCTGATCCGCCGCCGCCGGACCAAGAACCGTCTCTACCATCGTTGCCATTAGACGTTCGCCCCTTTCCCCGCTTTTTCATATTCTTCTTCCTGCAATTTTCGCCAAAGCAGCTTGCCGCTTGATGTCATAGGCAACGATGGGCGGAACTCAATGAGGCGCGGATATTTGTACGCCGCCATTTGCGTTTTGGCCCATTCGATGATCTCTTCTTCTGTCACTTTGCCCACATACCCGTCGTGAAGGACGATAAACGCTTTGACCGTCTCGCCGCGGCGCGGATCCGGCACGCCGACGACGCACGCCTGCTGGACGGCCGGATGCTTGTAAAGAAGCGATTCGACTTCGGTCGGCCAAACTTTATATCCGGAAGCATTGATCATCCGTTTGACGCGGTCGACGATGAAGAAATAACCTTCCTCGTCCATCCGCCCGATGTCACCGGTGCGGAAAAACCGTTTTCCATCCAATTCAATGAATGCTTCTTCTGTTTCCTTTTCACGCCGGTAGTAGCCGCGGAACACTTGCGGGCCATGAACGACAATTTCCCCGATGTCACCAACGTCCAGCTCCCGGCCGGTCGCCGGGTCGATGATGCGCGCGTCGACATCGAAGGCCGGCACACCAAGGCATTGCAACTTCGGCCGGTCCGGCGGATTGAAATGTGTCTGCGAAATCGTTTCGGTCAGTCCATACCCTTCAAAATAGCGGACGCCAGTGAGTTCGAACAATTTTTCCCCGACCGCTTCCGGCAGCGCCGCCCCGCCGCCGGAAATGCTCGCCAGCGACGAAATATCGTAACGGCCAAGCGACGGGTTGGCTAAAAAGTCGATCAACATCGTGCTGATATTCACCCAATGAGTGCAACGGTGCAACTCGATCAGCCGCGCAGCGGCGTCCCGATCCCAACGGGTCATGAGCACGACCGCCGAGCCGGCAAAAATCGGCACATGCATGCTGTGCACCATCCCGGTGACGTGGAAAAATGGCAGCGTCGCCAAGGCGACAGAATCGCTCGTCACATTCCCCCAATAATAAGCGCCGACCGTGTTGGCATTCACCGTTCGGTGCGGGTGGATGCAGCCTTTTGGCACTCCGGTCGTCCCGGATGTATACGGCAGAACAGCGATATCATCGACGTGGCCGTGATATGGAAGCGGCGGCAAGCCGGCATCAAGGCAATCCGCCCATAAGAAAATGCGCTCATCCGTGATCATCCGCCGCGGCGCTGCCACTTCGGCAGGCAAGACGATCGGCGGCTCATCGGACGCATAGTCGGCGTACGCAGCGACGATAAGATGTTCAAGCGGCGTACGGTCAAGGAGGGGAATTACCTTTTCCAGCAACTCCTGCCCGACGAAGCCAATTTTCGTTTCACAATCATTGACGTAAAAGGAAAGCTCTTCTGAGGTGTTCATCGGATTGATCGGCACGACAATCGCTTCGGCACGCAAAATGGCATAGTAGGAGATGATAAACTGCGGAGAATTTTGCATGTACAACAAGATGCGGTCGCCCGGTTTGACGGACAGCTTTTGCTGCAAGTAGCCGGCAAGCGCGTTAACGTCATCGAGCAGCTGTTGGTATGAATACGCAGCTCCGTAGTAATAGACCGCCGTTTTGTTCGGATAACGCTTCGCCGTTGTTTCCAAGTGATCGACCAATGTCGTTTCCGGAACGGTCAACGTTTTTGAGAGCCGTTTCGGCCAGTATGGATAGTGACGTGTATTCATGAAACCCCTCCTCTTTTCAGACGACGACTCAACGAGTCAACCGCCGCTTTAAGAAAGCGATTACAAAACGATTAATGCCCCCAGACTCCTCAGTCATAGCACTTACTAACCAGTTAGTATGCAACTGTCACTTTTATTGTACTCAGCTACACCAATAATTTCAATAACATTCAGACAAATTAAAATAAAAAAGCGCACGCCTACAATAGGCGGCGCAGCACCGGCACGCATGCAGATGTTGAAGCGACGATGACATCGGCATCATCGGGCTTCGCCAAACCGCACCCGTCAATCAACATCGTCTGACAGCCGAGCTGGCGGGCGGGAAGAATATCGTTTCCGACATTGTCGCCGACGCACAGCATTTGCTTGTACTCAACCCCAAAGCGCGCCCGAATCGCTTCCAAATGGGCCACCGTTTTGACCGGTTTAGCGGCTTGGAAAATTTTATAATGGAATACATCCGCCAGCCCCAGCTTTCGCAAAATCGCTTCACTGTCCGGCTCCGGGCTGTTCGTCATCAACACAAGCACCGCTTTTTCGCGCAGCTTGGCGAGCGTCTCCGCCAACCCCGGCGCCCCCTTCATGTTAAACTCCGGCCCCATCATCCATTCGCGCGTCTCCAAAAACGCTGCATAGGTGTCTTCGTTCGTCAATCCGTAATGGCGGCCGATCGAGCTTGGCACCCACCAAAGGTCGCCGATGCTGAAAAAGCGGTCCAAGTCAACCGCCACCGGCTTCGTGTAAACCGTTTCGATCTCCGGCGTCGTCAACGGCTCGCCACTCCAGCGGAACGCCTCACGAACCGCGCCTTCTTCGAGCCATACAATCAAATCTTCTTTCGCATCGTACACGCTCCCGATTCGAAGCGGATGACAACCGGCGAGCACGGCGCGGTAGTCGTCCCAAAACCGCGGCCGATCTGCTTCACGAAGACGTTTCGCCACCTGCTCGGCATAATGGTCAAAATGCTCCGTTTCCTCGTATAATGTTCCGTCCAAATCAAAGACGATCGCTTGGATGTCTGCCCCGTGCATACCGTTTCCCCTTTCTTGGTCCGTCATCATTTGCTTGCTCGTTTTTGGTTGATAGACGAACGTCAATATGGCAAAATATGATTCTAGAAAAGCCTACCATCATGTTGCAAAGAGGAGGAACATATGATGAGATTCGTGATCTCGCTCGTCCTTTCCTTTGCGCTCGCAGCCAGCTTTTTCTTCGATTCGTTCCGTTTGGCCGAAGCGGCAGCCAAAATCAAAACGTATCCAAACTGCGCCGCGCTGAACAAAGATTATCCAGGGGGCGCGGCCCGCTCCGCCTCTGTTAAAAACAAAGGAGGAAAAACGAGATATAAGCCTTATGTCTCGAAAGCATTATACGATGCCAACAAACGATTGGATCGAGATAAAGATGGGATCGCCTGTGAACGTTAGCTTCCTTTCGCCTTCCGTTTCCCATCTTGCTCAAAGCCAAAGGGCCACCTGTTCACCCTTTGGCTTTTGTTTCCTTTGAACGCACATTCCGCTCACACCGCCGTTTCCCTTCCTTTGCCCGAATCGTGGACATCTAAGAGAGCAGGCGGGTACGGGGCGAAGTACCGCTGTTGCAGCAAATAATCATTTTCTTCGCGAATAGCCCATGATTTCAAGACGCTTGTCACACTGCTGAGCGGCAGTTGCTGCGCTCGGTATTGCGCCAGCAGTTCCAAAACATATTGCTTTTCTTTCGCTGACATCCCTTTTTTGAAATAGCCCATCAAATGTTGGCAAACATTCACATGGGAGCGTCGCTGCGGAGCGCGGGCAAATAACGCGTGCAATCCTTGTCCATACGCCTCAAGCACCTGTTCAACCGGGAGGCGGTCGCGGTTCGCCACCAAGCGTCCAAGTTGTTTCAGCCACGTTTGACTGTACGCCATAAATAAATATTTATGTTCGGAATGAAATTGCACGAGCGCCTTCATTGACCGTTTTGCCTTCACTTCGCGAAATAAAGCCAACGCAAACACCTTCGTCAAAAAGTGTTCACGAATGGCCGCATTCATCAAGCGCCCTTCTTCCTCAATGGCGGCATTAGGGAAGCGTCGGAAAACATGTTCGGCGAACAGTCCAACTCCCTTCTCAACCATCACGCCGCTTTCCTCGTCGCCATACACTCTTACATCTTTGATGCCGCACGTCGGGGAGCGCCCCTTTAAAATGAATCCATCAACTTCTGCAACTTGACCGAAAAAGGAGGCGGCAAATTCATTCATTTCCCTCGTCCAATCTCGATTTGTCGACGGCTGCACAAGCCGCTTTTCTTCGCCGCGTTTCACAAGTCTAACCGCCTCCCGCGGAACCCCAAGCCCAATGGCCGCTTCGGGGCATACAGGAACAAGGCGCGCAAACTCCCCTAAACGAGAGACAAACGAATTGTGAATGATATCCCCGTTATACCGGCAAGCGGAAAACCCTAGACATTCGCTGACTACCACTGTCGGAATAGCGTAATGCATCTTTCTTCTCCTTTCTCGTTCCGTCATCTCTCTTTGTTATTGTAACCCATTTGAAAATCGACTGTCATGAATGCCAATTTCATTGAGGTAGTCAAAAAATCGGTATAAGTTAGAAGAAGCCATAAACAGCACCAAATGAAAACAGCGCCTTCAGCTCAATTCCCTGCTTAAGGCGCTTATTCGACAGCTGCTGCATAGAAAGTACATGCCGATATACGCTGTGTTATGAAGGAAGCAAGGACGCCAAATACGGCGATTCTGCTTTCTCCTTCATCATCTCTCCCCCCGACGCACCGCCTGAATGGCGATGCCTTCGTTTTGCAAGGCTTGATAGAGCCGCTTGGCAAATCGCACCGCCTGTTCATTGTCGCCATGGAGACAGACGGTGTCGGCTTCAATCGCCACGTCCGTCCCTTGCACCGAGCGGACGCGCCGGTCGCGGATCATCATGAGCACTTGCTTGACCGCTTCGTCTTCGTCCGCGATGATGGCGCCCGGATCGCTTCTTGGGGTGAGCGAACCATCCGTTTGATACGTCCGGTCGGCGAACACTTCGCTCGCCGTCCGCAAGCCGTAGGCGCGGCCGGCGCGGATGAGTTCGCTTCCCGACAAGCCGTATAAGACAAGCATCGGATCGACATCATGCACCGCTTTGGCGATCGCTTCAGCCAGCGCCGCGTCTTTCGCCGCCATATTGTACAAGGCGCCGTGCGGCTTCACATGCGTCATCACGCCGCCTTCCGCCTTCACAAACGCAGCCAGCGCACCGATTTGGTAGACGACATAGGCGTATACTTCCTCTGGCGAAACGGCCATGGCGCGCCGCCCGAAGCCAAACAAGTCCGGAAACCCCGGATGGGCGCCGATGGCCAAATCATGATGAATCGCAAGCTGCACCGTCCGCCGCATAACGAGCGGGTCGCCGGCGTGAAACCCACAGGCAATGTTGACAGAGGTCACATACGATAAGATTTCTTCTTGTCCAAGCTGATACACCCCAAAGCTTTCACCGAAATCGCAATTCAAATCAATCGTCCTCACCATTCTCCCTCCCACTGACGGCGAATGGCGGCCATCCAACGAATCAATCGATGATGTTGTTCCTTATAAAGACGCGTTGCTTCCTCCGAAGCAACCAACTGAAATTGCAGACAATCGCCCGGGCGAGCCTGCGCCAAAATCGGCAAATCCACAGCCGCCACTTGGGCAATGCGCGGGTAACCGCCGGTTGTCTGGCTGTCCGCCATCAATACGATCGGCTGGCCGGATGCTGGGACCTGCACCGTACCGAAAACGACGGCTTCCGAGACCATATCCCGCTCGCGTACAAGCGCCAACGCTGGTCCGGAAAGCCGATAGCCGATTCGGTCGGACTGCGGCGTCACTTCATAACGGGCGGCGAAAAACTGGCGGCGGCTCTCCGGCGTAAATTCATCATACTCCGGACCGGGAATCACACGCACCGTTTTCGTTTTCCCGTGAATATAGGAAGCGGCTAGACGCGAAAGCCCCCAACGGATCGAACGAGCCGCAGTGAACGGGTGCATAGCGCCGACCGGAAGCACATCTCTACGGCGCAACGGCCGCCCCGCCAAACCACCAAGCTGAGCCGGAACATACGTGGAGCGGCTGCCCATCACGGGCGGCACATCGATGCCACCTGATACCGCGATATACGCCCGAAACCCCGTCCGACACACTCCCACTTCGAGCACATCCCCCGATTGGACGGCCTCCGGTTTCCAAAGGGAAATCGGCTGCCCATTGAGCGCGCACGGGAAATCGCCCCCGCATACCGCAACAACGGCCTCAACGCGAAAGCGAAGTGTCGGTCCGGCCATCGTCGCCTCAAGCACCGCCTCATCACCGCTGTTGCCGACAAGCGCATTGGCAAGACGATATGCCCATGCGTCCATGGCTCCGCTCGTTGGCACACCGGCATGCCGGTAACCAGCGCGTCCGCTATCTTGGACGGTTGTAAAAAATCCGCTCTCGATGACGTCAATCATGTTCTCCTCTCCAACGTGCAAATTCGCAATCCCCAATCGGCTGAAACACGACGATATCGCCAGCCGCAAGCAAACTTGGCTTCTCTCGGTGCGGGTCAAACAACTTCAGCGGCGTCCGGCCAATCAACTGCCAACCGCCCGGCGTGGCAAGCGGGTAGACGCCTGTCTGTCCGCCGGCGATGCCGACCGAACCGGCTGGCACCTTTGTGCGCGGCACCGGCCGCCTTGGCGTCGCCAAGCGCGGCGACAGCCCTCCTAAATAGGCAAATCCAGGAGAAAAGCCGATCATATAAACTCGGTAGCGTCCGGTCGAATGAAGCGTCACCACCTCGGTTTCCGTCATCCCATGAAAGCGAGCGACATCTGACAAATCCGGACCGAATTCGCCGCCGTAACAGACGGGAATGACGACCGTACGCGCCAAACGCCGCGTCGCTTGTTCAGGCCGCCTGATGTTTTTCCTTAGCCATGCACCTACGCCGATGTAATCGATGACCAATGGATCATAGTAGATGGTGAGCGACGAAAACGCCGGCACGATCTCCTCGATGCCTTCTTTTTTCGCTGCCTCAAGACGAGTTGCCGTCCCATGGACAACTTCGTTCACCGCCTCATCAATGCAGTCGGCGAACCGAACCGTCACCGCATATTCGCATAGCGGAAACAACGTATACTCCATCATCATCCCTTCCCTCGAAAGCCGAGTTCGTGCGAAATGTCCATCGCCGCCTTCTTCAGAAGCGGAACGATGCGCACCACATCATCGGAAGAAAAGCGTTGTTCCGGTCCGGCAACGCTCAGCCCGGCGACCGCCGCGCCTTCATGGTTGAAAATCGGCACAGCAACGGCGGCAGAATAGTTTTCCAGCTCGGAATAGCTGACTGTGTAGCCGCGCTCCCGATCCTTTTCCAGCAACCGGCGCAGCGCTTCTTTGTCGGTCACCGTATGTTTGGCGATTTTCACAAGCTCCACTTGTTCTAAATAACGTTCCCGATCCTCCTTATCCATAAACGCGAGCAACACGCGCGGACACGCACCGGCGTACAGCGGGGCGCGCCGCCCAACCTTCGTATAGACGCGCACCGGCTCGGATGTCTCGACTTTTTCAATATACAGCGCCTCATCGCCGTCGCGGATGACTAAATTGACCGCTTCGTTCGTCTCCTCTTTCAGCCGCTTCATCACTGGCAGCGCCGCTCGGCGAATATCGAGCCGCTCGGCGACGAGCGCGCCAAACGTCAAGAAGGCTAGCCCCAGCTCATAGTGATCACCTCGTTTTTGCAAAAAACCGAGGACAACAAGCGACTGCGCCATTCGGTACACTGACGTTTTGGGCATCCCCAGCCGCTCGACCATCTCCGGCAGGGTCAACCGTTCACAATCGAAAAACAAATCAAGCAGTTCTTTTGTTTTTAACACCGTTTTGTTCATCGTCGCCCCTCTGTTCCGAATATCAGAATATCAATTCCAAAATACGAGTTATCTATTTCTTAATTATAATGAAAAATGAAAAGTGAAACAACTTTCTACCACAAAATAAAAAGCGCCCACTCAACGGACGCTGTTGGATTTAAATCGATAAGCGTTTCAAAAACACATAACTTACTTTTTGATATTCCATTTTTTCCTCATAGAAGCGATGGGCGTCAACCCGTTGCAGGCCGGATGACAGTGAGACAATCCCGCAGCCATGCTCCTTCGCCCATTCGTGCACATGCGACAGCAATACTTTGCCATACCCTTTGGAACGTTCGGTTGATGCCGTGACTAAATCGCAAACCCAAATAAAACGGCCGTTATAGAGCGTGATCATCGGCATGAATCCGACAGCAGCAACCATTTTGCCCCCTTCGTAAAGCGCCGCAAGCTTATACCCTTCTTTTTCTTGCGCTTCACGCACAAGCGCCACGTATGTTTCCTCATCCAAATGGGTGCGCAGCTCGCGTATGACCGGAAAAGCGCTTCTCACTTCCTCCTCCGTTTCGAGCCAAACGAATTGCGGCATGATTCCCATCTCCCTTCTCTTTATACATTCATGATATCAATGTTTATCCAAAAGTGAAACTGCCGCCTTTCCGCAACGTTGATCATCGTTTCGAAAGAAGACTCCGCTTCAAGCGCGTAAAGAGCGCAGCCCAGCGATCAGTGGAAGATGAATGGCGGCTGATAAACCAACCATTACAGCTGCAGCCGCAAATACAGCTTCAGCGCTGAAAATGGGATCAGGAATTCGCGAATGCCGGCGGCGTAAGGGGCTATCTCATACAGCCCATAGTACACAACTATCCCCTTCGGAGTGAGATAGTATGGCTGGCTGTTTTTCAGCTCTTTGACCACATCTATCGCGTTTTCAAAATATATGTCCGGCTCTTTTTTGATTTGCTTGACGATTTCTTCAACAATCACTTGTTGATAACGGCTTCCCTTTTTGAATAAATCGCTTAATTTCACCTCTTTGCCCTGGTTAAAATCGAAATTGTGAGGGATTTTCACCGTCATCCCATGAGCGCCTCCCGTATAGCTGTAAAACTCGACAGGGATGCTTACAATGCCGTTTTGGTTATACGTGACATCAAACCGGCTGACCGCCGTATGGAGATGATACGGAAACCCTTGCTGCTGGCTGAGGACAAAATTTTGCTTGGCCTGTTTTTCTATTTCCTTTTGAAATCAAGAGCTTGTTTTTGCAATAGGCGATTGGCTTTTTGCTGAAACGGCTTATTCACCGCCCCCGATATGATCGGAATGGCTATATTGACTTCGATGAGTTTGTCCTTGTATTGAATCGTCCGGCTTGTCACATTCAGAGCATAACTGTATCCCGGCAGCAGCAGGGCAAGGCAAAGGATCAACAACAACCATGGCTTCTTGTTCACCATATATCACTCCCTTCTATAAGAAATGCATGTAAAGTTTGCGCCCCAACCACATGCCTTATGCCCAGAAGGCAGGGAGAAAGAAAAACGCCAGCTGGTTACTCGCAAGCCAGCTGGATCGTTTTCATCCCCCCAGCGCCCCTTTCAATGGACCGGTTGATCACGCCAGCGAAGCGAGCACAGCCGGCAAGGCCTCCACAACGTCCGACGCCAATACATCCCAGGGCGAATGACCGTGTTGAACAAGCCAATCAGCAGCCTTTCCATGCACGAACACCGCATTGCTCACCGCCGGCTGCACCGCCTCGTGCTGCAACAAAAACGCACCCACAATGCCCGTCAACACGTCACCGCTGCCGCCTTTCGCCAAAGCCGGATTGCCGGTCGTGTTGACATATTGTGATCCATCCGGCGTGGTGACGATCGTGTACGGCCCTTTCAACACGACATACACGCCATATTCCATTGCCAACCGCTTGGATAACCCAAAGCGGTCTTGCTCGACCTCGCGAATGGAACGATGGACGATGCGCGCCATTTCCCCCGGATGCGGGGTGATCACCGTCGGCGCGCTTCGACGGCGCACTTGTTCAGCATAATCTTCCCAAAAAAACAGGGCGTCCGCATCGAGGACAAGCGGCACCGGCCGGCGCACCAGTTCGCAAACCAGGCGGCGCGCCCCTTCCGTTCTCCCCATGCCTGGACCAACGGCGAGCGCATCGACATCCAGCCCGTCCCAATCGGTCGCTCCGGCAAACGCTCCCCCTTCGGCCGGCCATGGCCTGCACATCGCCTCGGGCATCCGATTGGCCACCGCTTCGTACACTGTTTCTGGAACAGTCATCGTCACAAGACCGGCCCCGCTTCGCAGCGCTGCCTTGGCGGCGAGCGTCACCGCTCCTGCCATAGCTTTCGATCCGCCGACTACAAGCAGTTTGCCATACGTTCCTTTATGCGAGGACCGCCTCCGCTTTGGCATCGTCCGCATGACATCGCTTTGCTCCCACACGAACCGACGGGCTGCATTCGTTTTGACCACGAGCGGCGGAATGCCGATGTCCACAACAACAAGCTCTCCGTAATAATCGGCCGCTGGGAACGTATACGCCCCCAGCTTCGGGTATTGAATGGTGAACGTCACATCCGCGCGAACGGCTGCAGCCACATCACCGCCCTCGGCCGGCACCCCGCTTGGCACATCGATGGCGTACACAACAGCCCGCGAGCGGTTCAGTTGTTCAATGATTTCTTGATACGGAGAGCGAACCTCGCCTTTCACGCCGATGCCAAGGAGCGCATCAATGATCACGTCGTAGTGCGGCGCACGCATCGCAAACTCTTGTTCATTCCCTTCATACGGAATCCACGAATACCCGGACCGCTCGTACACCTCAAGCGCGGTGCGCGGCGCTCCTTTCACCTTTTCCTTCGGTGGAACGAGCCATACATCGGTTTCGTAGCCGCAGCTTTTCAACATGCGGGCAACGACAAACCCATCCCCGCCGTTGTTGCCCGCCCCGGCAAGCACCGCCACGTTAGCAACGCGCGAAATTCGTTCTTTCAGTGCTGAAAACAGCGCCTGTCCAGCGTTTTCCATCAACGAATCAGCGCTGATGCCGATTTGCTCCGTCACTTCTCGATCGATGGCGTACATCTCATTAGATGTTACGATCGGAATCATGTTCTTTTCCCCTTTCAATTTCCACTGCTATGTTTGATGTACCATGTTTTCACAAGGAAAGACGCGCCGAAACGTTTCCCTTGAGCTGCGGAAGGCAGCCGCAAAGCCAACAGGTCATTAAGGAGGAAAACCGAAATGGAGATGGAAGCAACACCAACAGCCGGGACGCGCCGCTGCCACACAATCCTCGCATCTTCTACCATATCTTCACCACGGAGAACCTCGTTTCCACCGTAGGCAAGTAGGGGGGAAGAAGATCAACGCCGCCTTGTGCCTTATCATATCCACTTATCCATTTTGCCGAAAAACGACGGCCATCGCCTTCACGATGACTGCCGTCTTGCTCAAGGCCGCTTGGCGATCACTTGCAGCCCAAACTGCAGGCAATCGTCACAAATCGCCGCCAGCGGACCTTGGGCCAGCCTTGGTTTTTCTTTGAGACAAAACGAGCAACGGCCGCCGCCATGCGCCTTTTCTGCCTCCAAGGACAACGTCTCCTCCAGTTTTTCCACTGAGAAGACAGTCAATGCCTCGTATACATTATCAAGCAACTGATCATCAATATAGGCGCATTTTCCTTCCCACCGGAGCGCGATGAGTTTCGCCGCCACCGCCATCCCTTCGTAAAACCGGCGGCGGATGTCGTCCCCGCTCTGTTCGGCCATTGCAGCCACATCATCAGCAAACCGCTCCAACGCCGCGGCTGTGCATTCATTGAGCCACCTTGTTGTTCCGCTTGTCATGGTCTCCCCCCTTGTTTCTTTCCCTTTTCAATACGACAAACGGACCAGTTTTCCTTCTTCACCGCGGCAATTCGTCTAGAAAACGAGCACGCAGCTCAGGGGGCGGCAGCTGGCAACGGTCTGGCTTGCGGATGAAGCGGTGACGGCGGGCGGCAATTTGGCCATACACGAAGTCGCGAAACGACCGCGGGACGAGAAACCCAGCCGCGGCCAGCCCCTTCCATGGCCAAGCAAGGCGCCGGCCGATGCGCAACACGGCATCCGACTTGATATAATAGCGTCCGTTTTCGATGAGGACGACCGTATCTCCTTCTAGTACATTTCCCTTTTCCAACAACGACCGGCCGACGGTGCTTTGCTGCGCGGCAAAGCGGAATGCCGCCTTCCGGTCGCGGGCGGCAATCCACCACACGCTCGCATGGCAAAACAAGCAATCACCATCAAATAAAATGATGGAAGCCATCTTACTCTCCTCCCATTATCGGCTGTTGACCGACTCAATGCAGGCGCTGACATCATTTTTCGGCGAATTGACCAGCGGCGACACTTCGTACATTCGCATTTGTTCGCTCGGATACGGCTGCAGGAATGTCTTCAAATACTCGCTGTCATCCAAGCTCGAATCAAGCCAGTCGCCATGCCGCTCAGAAGGCAGAATGACCGGCATCCGATCGTGAATGGCGGCGACAAGTTCATTCGCCTTTGTCGTGATGATCGTGCACGTCTCAAGCGGCCCGCTCGCTCCCTCCCAGCGCTCCCACAGTCCGGCGAACGCAAACGGCGCGTCCGTTGCGAGCGTAAACCGATACGGCACTTTTTTCGCCCCTTCTTTTCGCCACTCGTAAAACCCATCGGCTAAAATCAAACAGCGCCGCCGCTTGAACGCATGGCGGAAGCTCGCTTTCTCATCGACTGTTTCCGCCCGGGCGTTGATCATCTTGGCGCCGATGCGGTCATCTTTCGCCCAAAACGGCACAAGCCCCCAGCGCATCATTTTCCCGATTCGCTCTCCTTCTTGCACCACAACTGTTAGCACTTCCTGGCTTGGGGCGATGTTAAACCGCGGGGCGACCCGGCCTTGATACCGAAACCCAAACATCGCTTGCAGCGTTTCCAACTCAACTGTCAACGTAAACCGGCCGCACATGGCGTTCACCTCTTGATTCGTTGATCGATGCCATCTTGATTCTCTATTTCTTCCATTATAATACAAAAAGCGGCCGAACACGAATCGCAGCCGCCTTAGGAAGGAGTTTTTACCAATGAACGCAAAAACGCCAACACTCTTTCTACATACTCATTGCTGTAGAGAGAAAAACTTTTCACATGATCCGCTTTGTCCGTCAGCCATAGCTGAAACGCATCCGGATGGGTGTTGTACAACTTCACACTTTCTTTGTATGGAATCGAACGGTCGTCTTTGCTGTGGATGAACAAAATCGGCCTCGGCGCGACACGATCGACCGCATGAATGGGAGAAGACACACCCAAATCCAAATCCGCAAGCGCCGGGACGATCGCCAAAATCAAATACGTAAACGGCACATCGGGCAAATGCGTCCATACCGGCATGTTGGCGCGCAAATACGATTCGAGGTCGCTAAACGGGCTGTCGGCAATCACCCCGCGAACATCACTGTCCTCTGCCGCCGCCAAAATCGATGTTGCCGCCCCCATTGAAACACCGTACAGCGCGATCGGTTCGCGGTAGTGCTGCTTCGCGTAATCGATGACACCAAGCAAGTCATCTTTCTCTTTCACACCGATCGTAATCATGTCCCCTTCCGATTCACCGCTCGCACGGAAATCGAACAAAATGACACGATACCCTTCAGACACGAGCTGCTTGGCGAGCGGCAAAAACGGTACGTTTTTCTGAATCCGATTTCCGGCGTACCCATGGGCAAAAATGACCGTCATTTTCGCCGCTCCTTTAGGCGGAATGATCCAGCCTTCGAGCGCCGTTTTCCCATCTTTGCTTGTAAATGTCGCACTTTCATACGCCATGCCGTAGTCTTTCGGCGTCTCGGTAATCGGCTGGCGCTCCTTATGGGTCAGCTGCCAGCCAACGTAAACGGACACCCCGATGCAAGCCAACACTCCGAGCGCCACAATCGCCAACGATAACGGAACCCACACGCGTCGTATCAGACGATGTGGTGTGCGTCCTAATTCCATTGCTTTCTCCCCTCATTTACATTTATATCTATCCTTTTTATGCATTCTCAAGCCGATGACGCAACTGCTCGACATATTCGCCCGAACCTGTCACAATCAGACGATCGCCTTTTTGCAATTCCGTATCACCATGAGGCACGATAAATTCGTTTTCGCGGAAAATACGGACAATAATACAGTCGCCCATAAATGGGAAGCGACGGAGTGGGATCCCGTCATAATCTGAGTTGTTCATGGCCACTTCATGCAGCGTTGTATCTTTGTTGATCATCATCCGCGCCACCCGCGGCGATTCGATGGATGCCCGCAGCATGGAGCTGGTTGAGCGGAGCACGGACAACACTTCAATGCCAGTCTCGTTCAACCGTTCGACTTGTTTCGGGCTTTCGGCAAGCGCCAAAATTCGCCCAACTCCTTGTTCCTTCGCCGCCAACGCCACATCAGCGTTCACCTTCTCATTTCCAGTCCAAGCGGCAACAATGTCAGCCGCAAACGCCCCCTGTTCTTCCAATGCTTCTTTTGTGTAATCAGTGATACGAACGATGGAGAAAACATCGTCCGCTCCCGTTCGCTCCATGTCTTCCCGTTGTGCATGAAACAGCCTGACATCGTATCGATGCAAATCAAGCTCCCGGGCAACCGCCAAAGTAAACTGATTCACTCCGATGAGTGATACGGTGATTTTTCCTTCGTCTTTCGGGCGAACAAACAATTTTTTAAACAAAATCGGTGCAACAATACTAGACAAAACCGCTACTAAAACGAGCGCCCCCTCCATTGTCTCGTCGATCATCCCGATCCGTTTGGCGATGGCCGCTGCCGCAATGACAAGCGACAATGTCGACACAAGCAAAAACGAAGCAGCCAACGTCATTTTCGTATCATACCAAATGCGAAGTAAAAAAACTGGAACGACTTTCGATACGACCAACGCCAAAAAAAGAAGCGGAATCATCATTAAAATCGTTGGTTCAGTGATGAGCGAACGTAAATTCAAATCAACACCGACCATGACAAAGAAGATCGGGATGAGAAAACCGTAGCCAAACGAATCCAGCTGATGGCGCAACTCCTTATTCGGCGACAACAGCGAAACGAGCACTCCGGCTAAAAATGCCCCTAAAATGTTTTCCGCTCCAAACGTCTCGGACAACGCGACGAGCACAATCATCAAAGTAAATACAGCTCGGGTTCCGATTTGAATCGTTCCCTTCGCCATTGTCTCGACAAACGACCGTCTCTTGAAGTGTTTTCCAACAAAATAAAACACAACCCCGCAAGCAAATAAGCCAAGCAACAGCCATGTACTTCCATGTTCAGGCTCATAAAGCGAGACGAATACAGCCAGTAAAATCATCGTCGCTAAATCAGCAATGACCGCAACAAGCAAAATGGTCTGGCCGATCGTCGTCTCCATCAAGTTGGTATCTTTTAACGTCGGCACAACGACCCCAAGAGAAATGGTCGAAATGATGAGCGTCATGAAAAACGCGTTGTCTATATAACCAAAGACGACAAATAAATAAGAAAGACCGTACGACAAAGCAAAAATCGCCACAAAAATGAGTGGAGCAACTACGAACGGATTCGGCTCTTTTCGTTGTTTTCCAGCGGTTTTTGGCTGATTGGCAAACATCGAAAAGTCAATTTCCAGCCCACTCAAAAACATTAAAAACAAAAAGCCGAGCGTAGACAACGTCTCAATCCACATGTCCGGCTGTACAAGATCAAAGCCTGTTTTTCCAATCACAATGCCAACAAGAATTTCCGCCACCACGACCGGAATGACTTGCAACCGAAGCCGATTTAATACAATGGGTGTCAAAAATGCCGCAACAACAACAATCAATAACGACGTGAGCGATGACTGTTCGGCCATACTTTTCCCCTTTCCAACGAACATTCCTAAAAGGCCGTCGGAGCCCTATTTCCAGTCAACCAACCGATAAGGAGAACAGGACGGCTCATCCGTTTTTAGCGGCGTTCACCGCCAACATAGTTTTACGGCCTTCTAGATTTTTCATCTTAACGAATTTTCAGGCGCGGCGCAACCGAATCGACTTTCAGTTTGGCAAACGCGGAGCGCTTCGGCCGATTTGAAGCAGTCATCGTTTTTAATAGATAAACAACAAGATGGCATCGAGGTGAGAAATGATTCTTTTATAGTATATGTGCTTGACATTTTGCCTCTTGACTAACTTATTTGTTGAGACAGTCCCCTATCTAGCAAAAAGAGATGCCCGCAAACGCACGCGCATCTCTTTTCCCCATTGTCCCTCACTTGCCATCCGCTCACGAATGGGAAAGCGGCGCCGCTGCTCCTTTCGTGCGAACGATCAAGTCAAACTCTCGCACCGACGTCATCTGTTCATCGACAAGCTCCTGCTCCCAAATACGGTGCAAAAACAGCTCAGCGATCAATCGGTTTCGTTCATTTTCCTGACCGCGTTCAAGGGCGGTAACGCTCAAATACACATCACACATCCGATTGGCCACCGTTTTCGCATGAAAGGTCTGCACCTCTTCAGACTGGCCGTCAAGACGCGCGAGCGCTGACATCAATTCCTTAAGCCCCTCTGCCACTGATCGGGCAATCGGCCTCATCTCGTCTGCCATCCCCTCGAGCCGCGCCTTCATCTCGGCGGCAAACCGTTCGTGGATGTGGTATTTGCGCATGAGCCGCAGCACTTCGAGCGCCAAAATGTTGGCTGTCCCTTCCCAGACGGTCAGCACTTGGGCGTCGCGAAGCAAGCGCGGGGTGACAAAATCTTCAATATATCCGTTGCCGCCGTGCAGTTCAATCGCCTCATGGCAGAACGCAATCGCCTCTTCAGCCGTACGCATCTTAAGAAGGGCGATCAGAAGCCTGAGCCATGCTTTCTCTGCTTCCTCTGCCTCATGCGGTGCAGTCATGATGCGATCAAACAAGGCGACCATGTCAAAACAGGCGCTCGTTTCCACTTCTTGACGCGCCGTCAAGTCGGCGAGCGTCCCGCGCACCATCGGGTAATCGGTCAGTTGATGGCCAAACGCCGTGCGCCGCTCGGCGTATTGTTTCGCTTCCTCGAGCGCCCGCTTCATGATGCCGACTGAGGCGATCGCATTACAGACACGTGACAAATTGAGCGCTTCCATCATATAATAGAAACCTTTTCGCGGATCGCCGACAACATAAGCCTTGGCGCCATCAAACACCACTTCGGCGGACGGCACAGCGCGCACCCCTAATTTATCCTTTAAGCGGCGGATAGTGATGCCGTTTACTGTTCCATCCTCGTTGCGCCATGGGACGAGAAACAAGCTCAGCCCCTTCGTCCCCGGACCGCTCCCGTCAATGCGCGCCAACACGAGCGCTACGCCGCAGCGTCCGGCGTTGCTGGCAAAATATTTTTCCCCGTATAACTGATAATGATCGCCGCACGGCACAGCGCGCACGGCGTTGGCGCCAACGTCCGACCCGCCTTGGCGCTCCGTTAAAAACGTCGCCCCTTCGTACAGTTCGACTTCACCTGTAGAGATCACATGGGGCAAATACGCCGCCTTCAACTTTTCATCAGCAAAATGTTCAAGCACATAGGCGGTGGCCATCGTCAACGTCACCGGGCAGTAAAACCCGGGCTCAGCTTGGGATAAAATGTACCCTTGGGCGTACGAATACATGTAGCTTCCTTTTCTTCCAAGTTCGGGAATCGGTTTATGCACATACCCAACAATCCCCGTCTCATACGTTTGTCTCGCCGTTTGCTCGTATCCTTCGTTCACCCACACTTCAGAAATATCGTTTCCAAAGCGGTCATATTTGATCAGGCGCGGCTGCCCTTCACGATCGGTATGCGCAGCGCGGCGGTCGACATCCGTCAAACAAAATTCATAAAACGATGCGAGCTTTTCTTCGGCATACTGGTATAATTCGTCATCCAAATGCTGTTTCAAATTGGCCAGCAAATTCGGGTCGACTTCATGAAGCGGTTTCATCGTCCCTCTCCTTTCCTCTCTTCTTATCGCCCTTGTACTTCCTGCACCACCGTCTCCCGCGCCCGCAGCACTTGTTTCAACACTTTTCCCGTCGCATTGCGCGGCAATTCAGCGATCGCCTCATACAAGCGAGGAATTTTATAATCAGCCAGCTTGTTAGACAGGAAGCGCTTACAATCTTCGGCCAGCGAATCAAGCGGCGCACTCAGCACTACAAACACTTTTGCCGTTTCGCCCCATTCCGGATGCGGCACGCCGATCACGGCAACATCGGCGATCGCTGGATGCGTCCGCAGCACATCTTCCACTTCCTTTGGATAAATGTTGACGCCGCCGGAAATAATGACATCTTTCTTCCGGTCGACGATCCAAATGTAGCCGTCCTCGTCACGGCGCGCCAAATCGCCGGTGTATAGCCAGCCGTTTCGGATCGCTTCATTCGTTTTTTCCTCGTCTTTATAGTATCCTTTCATCACACTTTCGCCGCGCAACACGATCTCGCCGACTTCGCCCGGTGCCACCTCCTGTCCATTTTCGTCCACAATCGCGACTTCACAGTGAAGGGCAGCATATTTGCCGACACTCCCTGCTTTTTCCGCGTGCTCTTCAGGAGCTAAATACGTACCATTCGGGCCGGCTTCAGTCAAACCGTATAAACACATCATCCGCTCAGCGCCGAAACGGCTGACGACAAACCGCACTTCCTCACGGGACAGCGGCGCCCCTCCGTACATCCAATAACGGACAGAAGAAAGGTCGTAATCCGTAAACCGTGGATGCTTGGCTGCCAACAAATACGCCACTGGCGCACCAAAAAAGTGAGTAATCTTATGCCGCTCCACCAGTTCAAGCATCGCCTCCGGGGAGAACGCGGGCGCTACAACGTGAGTGGCGCCGACATACATACCGCCAACGAAAAACAGATGGAGCGGCGCCGAGTGGCTCAGCGGCATCAGATGCAACAGGCGGCTATGGCGGTCAATTTTCGTTTCGATCACGATCATGTCCGCCACCGTAAGAATGTTGCGATGGGTGAACAACACACCTTTCGGCCGCCCGGTTGTTCCCGATGTATACAAAATCGTTGCTTCATCCCCTTCTTCAGCTGGGCAGACGATCTCCTGCGAATCCCCTGAACCGATCAACTCCTCAAGCGAAAGCCATCCTTCTTCCGCCTTTCCTGTCTTAATCCAAGTGATATCGCTTCCGCCGACAAGCGGAACGAGCGCCTGATGCACCGAATCGTGAGCGATAAGCGCTTTCGCCTCGCTATGGGCCAAAATGTACTGCACTTCCGCCGCTGTCAGACGGGCGTTGATCGGCACAACCACCGCGCCAAGGCGCAAAACAGCAAAGTACGAACATACAAACTCTTTTGTGTTGGGCATATACAACGCGACTTTATCACCGCTCCCCAACCCGAACCGAGCAAGCGATGACGCCAAACGGTTGACCGTTCGGTCGACCTCGGCATACGAGAGCTCTGTTTCTCCATCAACGACCGCTGTTTTTTTAGGAAACTTTCTCGCATGACGGGCAAGCAGTTCAGAAATGTTCATCCTTCTCTTTCCTCCCATTCCCGCAATCGCTTTTCAAAATCAGAAAGCATCGCTTCCATCTCCGCCTTCAGCTGCAGCAAATCATCAATCCGCTCGCTCACCTCCTTGATTTTTTTGCGCCCGTATTCGACCGTTTTTTCGAGTTGTTTCTTTCCGGTGCGATCCTCATCAAACAGCGCGATCATCTCATGAATTTCCTCAAGTGAAAAGCCGAACCGTTTACCGCGCAAAATGAGCTTGAGCTTCGTCCGCTCCTTTTTCGTATACAGCCGCTGTCCTGACTCCGTGCGAATCGGGGCAAGCAGTCCGCGCTCTTCGTAATAGCGGATCGTCCGCGTGCTCACATCAAACTCGTGCGCTAAATCGGAAATGGTGAAATAGTGCATGGCCATCCCTTTTCTAGAAGTAATATTCTGAATATTATTTTAATTTACGTTGACGTAAAAGTCAACCAACATCTTGCTTGAGGAACAAAGAAAAAAGGATGTCTCAGCAGAAATGAGACACCCTTTCCTTGAAGCTGGATGAATCCTCACCCACCCGCTCCCGTATAAAAGCGCAAGGCAAAGCGCCAAAAGCGGCGGGCAACCCACAAAAAGAGGAAGGCTACAACCAAAGCGGCAAGCGCTGTTAAAATACTCCATTTTCCAAGCAGCGCCAGCGCGGGCGTGTTCGTAATCAACACCGCTGGTAAAATATAGGTAATCACCATCCGGACTGCGCCGTGGTACATACTGCCGGGGAAACGGGCCGTTTCAAAAAACGAATCGAAAATAAACGACAAGTCGTCGATGCGCACCACCCAAAACGATGTCGTCATGAGCATCATCCATAACGAATAAATCAACAAAAGGGAAGCCGTTATGACGACAAAAAACATCAATACGTCGGCCGCTGACGGAACGTAGCGTCCGACATACAAACCGTAGCCGATGACCCCGAAGCCGAGCACGACATCGATGAGCCGCCAAAAAACAAGGTGGCGGAAGCTGACGTAAAACATGCTGTCGACCGGCTTTGTCAAAATGTAATCGAGCGTGCCGCGCCTAACATGTTCAAGTAGCCGCGGCATGTTCGGACGGAGCGCAAAATCGATAAACCCGCGCAGCGTATTAAAAACGCCGAGCAGCACAAGCACCTCCGCGTACGTCCAGCCGCCTAAATCATCCGTCTGGTAAAAAAAGATATGAACGGTGAGCAGCGCCATGCCAACGCCAAAAAAACTGGCTGCAAAATTGCCGAAAAATTCGCTTCGATACTCCATTTCCTCCACGAAACAGGCGCGGAAAAATTCGCGGAACACCCGTCCGTATCGCCGCATATTCATCCACCTACCGCCTGATTTTTTTTCATTCCCGCTCTCCAAAGCCATTGCAAAACAGCAGACAACACAAGCAGCCATCCCGCCGCGATGGCAAATCCGCGCACCAATTCCCCCCGATTTGCCGCTCCGGTGGCGATTTCAATTGGAAAGCTGATCATATAGCGGAACGGCAGCCACTCGCTCCACTCCCGAAGCTGCGGCGGAAGCATCTCGAGCGGTGCGATCCGCCCTGACAAAAACAACGAAATGACATCGATGACGCCGTACACGGCCGCCACTTTGGTCACCCAAAACGCGAGCAGCCCACACGAGTAGCTCAACAAAAAACGAAGCGCCGCGCCCAACACGACCGCTGCCAAAAACCACCCAATTCGACTTCCCGTCATATGGGGGCGAAGCGCCGGCCAAAACACCGCCCCCGCTGACCAAACCGGCACTAAAATGACGAGAAACAACCATTTATAGACGATATTTTCCGCAATCGCCCAATGGATCGGATGAAGTGGACGCAGCAGCAAGTTCGAAAACGTCCCTTCGCGGATTTCACGATCCAACTCCCATACATCCCACGCGCTCGTCATCCGCTCGACAAAAATAACCGCTATAAAATAAAAGAGAAACGACTCGCTCTCTTCCGGGTGAATGTTCATCCAGACAAACATCGTAATGAGCGGCTGGGTGATGGCGCCCGTCATCCAGACGAACGTCGCCAAGCGATACGCGAGCATTTCGATGTATTTCATCCGCAGCAGGGCGATATATTTGCGAATCATACGTGCTCCTCCTGAAACGCGCGCGTAATCACTTCCTCAAGCGGCGGGTCTTCGATATTGATATCACGGACATCAAACTGCTCCAATAACCGCGCCGCTGTCTCCGCCGCCGTCTCGCGCGCCACCCTGAGCACGACCGTCCCCTCTTCGACTTCCGCCACTTCCCCATACCCGCTCCAATTCACATTCGGTAGCCGCGAAAACCGAACCTCAAGCCGCTTGTACGGCGCTATCTTCTCCGTCAGCACCGAAAGCTCGCCGTCGTAAAGGAGCCGCCCGTAATTAATGATCATCACCCGGTCGCAAAGCGCGGCGACATCACCCATGTAATGCGACGTCAACAAAATCGTCGTCTCATGCTCTCGGTTGTAATCAACGATAAAGCGGCGCACGTTTTCTTGCGTATGAACATCCAGCCCGATCGTCGGTTCATCTAAAAACAACACTCGCGGCCGATGCAACAGCGCTGCCGCCAACTCGCAGCGCATCCGCTGGCCAAGCGACAAGCTGCGCGTCGGCTTGTCCAACAGCGGCGCTAAATCGAGCAACTCAGTGAGCTCCTCGAGCGTCTGGTTGAACGCCCGATTGTCCATGTCATAAATGGCTTTATTGACCAAAAACGTCTCCATCGGCGGAATGTCCCAAATCAGCTGGCTTTTTTGCCCCATCACTAAGCTCATCATCTTTTTAAACTCCGGCTTTTGTTCAAACGGCACAAAACCGCCGACCGTGATTTCCCCAGACGTCGGGTGCAACAGGCCGGCAAGCATTTTCATCGTCGTCGTTTTCCCCGCCCCGTTCGGGCCTAAAAAACCGACAATCTCCCCTTTTTCGATCGTAAACGAAACATCTTTCACCGCTTCGACGACCCGGTAGTCACGATGCCATAAACTGCGCACCGCCTCAAGCCATCCGGCTTCGCGGCGATGGACGCGGAAGGTTTTATACAAATGGCTGACACGAATCACAGTGCCCATCCTCCGATATTTGTATTGTTGACATTCTTTTTTTTATATCACATTCAGAGGACGCGCTGCAAAGAAAAACATCCCATCATCTTTTCTCTATCGTTCCTATCTTTCGCCATGTATAATAAATAGAGAAAAGAATCGAACGAGAAAGGGGGGTGTCGAATGGGGGACATCACCAATGAAATGATTTGGCAAGCCATCAAAGAGCTCGCCGATCAACTTCAACAAACAAACGGACAAGTCGAGCGACTCGGCAAACAAGTGCAACAAACGAACGAACAAGTCGAGCAGCTCGCCAAACAAGTGCAACAAACGAACGAACAAGTCGAGCAGCTCGCCAAACAAGTGCAACAAACGAACGAACAATTGCACCGGTTAAGCCAACAAGTGTCCGACATGGACCAGCGGCTCACCGATGTCGCCAACGGCCAAAAAATTTTAGTGGAAGAGCTGTTCGAAAACAAAAAGGAGATCAAGCGCGTCAAAATGGCGCTCAATCTGTATTAAGGCTGATCCTTTCGCCCGTTTTACAGATCCGCAAGCGAGAAAGCCCACTCCTTTAGGGGTGGGATGAAAGCGAGCCGTTTTCTGAATATGGAATGATTCTGAAAAAACGGTATCCTGTCATCGCCACAAGGAGGTGAATCCATGCCCACGATCACACTAAAGCTGGAGCTGCACAACCCAACGAACGTCAAACAAGACATGTACGAACGGATGACAGAAGTGAATACAGCGTTTG